>Ga0209480_10000177_pt1 | contig 56928 bp, 49 predicted proteins | sample JI61114C2DNA_FD_187501 | JGI IMG/M metagenome (GOLD analysis project Ga0209480, IMG submission 187501) | Wastewater effluent complex algal communities from Wisconsin, to seasonally profile nutrient transformation and Carbon sequestration -... | ecosystem: Engineered > WWTP > Effluent > Algae...
TAACTAGTATTGATGAATTAACTACCTTTTGGTTAGCCGATCAGGTACTTGATGTTTTAAAAGATGAAAAATTAGCCAATAAAGCACTTAAAGAAGCATCAAACAACATAAAACAATTTAAATGATAATAATTTGAATAGTAATGAATAAAAAAACATTGAATTTTTATGTAAACTGTTTAAATGAACTAACATCTCCCCTTAAATTATTTAAGATATGAGTAAAAAAGAAAAAAACCTAGATATATTCGTAAGTAAACTTTTAGATAGTGCTAAAATAAAATATAGTGCTGATGGAAGTAATATTAAGGAAATAAATGATGCTTTAAAAACTGCTTCAAAAAAGGGAACTGGAAGAGTTGGTTTTCCTGAATTTGTGGGTATATCAAAAGATTTTATTATAGTCATTGAAGATAAAGCTGAACTTGAAAAACAAGCTAATTATTCTGATGAAGAAGAAACTGAGCTTGCTATGGATGTTAAGTCTTTAAAAGATTTTGCTGAAAATGGGGCGTTACATTACGGTAAACACATAATTGAAAATACAAGTTTTAAAAAAGTTTTTGCCTTTGGTTGTTCAGGTGATGAAAAACATCATATGATTAGACCTATTTTCATTGACGAAAAAGGTTATAAACTTCTTAAACCAGTTGAGAATTTTGAAAATTTTTCTAATGAAAATATTGAAAAATATTATCGTGAACAAGTACTTGAAGAAACACCAGTTGAAACGTTAGAACTTGAAGAGGTATTAAAAAAATCAGCAGAACTTCACGAAGCTTTAAGAAATTATGGGCAATTAGGTGATTCTGAAAAACCCCTTGTAGTTTCAGCCATTCTTTTAGCATTACGTGAAGATGCAAATATAGCAAATCAGCTAAAAGGTGATGATTTAAAAACTGATGGTAACATTATTTATGATGCTCTTTCAACTCATATGACTCGGGTAAAAGTAAAACCTGAAACTAAAAAAGAGCAAGTTTTAGCTCAATTTGATATTATAAAAAATAGAACTTTATTAAATCAAATCGATGAACGTTTAGAAAAAACGCCCCTTAAATATTTTACCGAATTTCTGCAAAAAAATGTTTATGCAAGTGTTATAAATAATTCAACTGAAGACGTTTTAGGTCGTTTTTATGGGGAATTTATTAGATATAGTGGTGGAGATGGACAAACTTTAGGGGTTGTCCTTACACCTAGTCATATTACTGAAATATTTTGTGATTTAATAGATTTAAAACCCAATGATATTGTTTTTGACCCTTGTTGTGGTACTGGAGGATTTTTAATTGCTGCCATGCATAAAATGTTAGAACAGGCAAAACCTAATGAAATAGAAACAATAAAAAGAGATAGGATTCACGGAATTGAAATAAGAGAAGATATGTTTTCTATTGCAACAACAAATATGATTTTACGTGGCGATGGGAAAAGTAATTTGATAAAAGATGATTTTTTAAAATGTAAACCTGAAAAACTAAAAGCCGATATTGGTGCTACTGTTGGATTTATAAATCCACCTTATTCTCAAGCAAAAGGTAAAGATACAGCACATTTATCTGAAATTCATTTTATTGAACATTTATTAGATGGATTAGCTATTAATGGGCGTTGCGTTATTATTGTTCCTCAATCTACTATGGTTGGTAAAACCTCCGAAGATAAAAAAGTAAAAAAACGAGTACTTACTAAACATACTTTAGAGGGTGTGATAACACTAAATAAAGAAACTTTTTACGGAGTTGGGACAAATCCATGTATTGCGATTTTTACTGCTCATAAACCTCATTCAGATAAGAAGTTTTGTAAATTCATAAATTATGAAGATGATGGATTTACAATTCGTAAACACATAGGTTTAGTTGAAACAGAAAGAGCAAAAGAGAGGAAAGCTCATTTACTTAATTGTTGGCTTCATGATGCACCTGCTGAAACTAAATTTATGGTAAAAACCACAATCGAACATGACGATGAGTGGCTACATTCATTTTATTATTTTAATGACGAAATCCCAAAAATAGAAGATTTTGAAAATACCATAACAGATTATTTGACTTTTGAATTTAATATGATAATGCAAGATAAATGTTATTTATTTGAAAATGTAGATTGATATGAATTTAGAATTGAAAAATAAAGAATGGAAAGAATTTATTTTTGAAGAAATTTTTGATATTGAATCGACTTCAAGTGGTATCGATAGAAATAAACTCATTAATAAAAAAGGAGAAATCCCTTATGTAACTCGTTCAGAAAAAAATAATGGTTATGATTCTTTTGTTTGTAAACAATCGGTTAAATACAAAACTAATAATGGAAATGTAATAACTATTGGACTTGATACACAAACTGTTTTTTACCAGCCAAATGAATTCTATACTGGACAAAATATTCAAGTACTAAAATGTGAAAAGCTTAACAAAGAAATTGCACAATTTTTAATTCCGTTGATAAAAAAGCAAATGGAAAAATTCAATTGGGGTGGAAATGGAGCAACTTTATCAAGACTTAGAAGAAGTAAATTAATTCTTCCAATTAATGTAAAAGGTGAACCTGATTTTGAATTTATGGAAGCCTTTATGAAACAAAAGCAACATGAAAAATTTGAACAATATCATAACTATATAACTCGACGAATTAAATTATTAAAAGACTTTAAATCTGTTTGTCCAATTGAAGAAAAAGAATGGGGTGAATTTTTTATTGAAGATGTTACGGAAATAATTTCAGGGAAAGATATTTATGGCTCTGAAAGAATAAAAGGCAACATTCCTTACATTTCTTCAACAGCAAATAATAATGGAATTGGTCATTTCGTAGGAAACATTAATTCAACAAAGGAAGCTGGGTGTTTATCTGTTAATAGAAATGGTTCTGTCGGTTATTCTTTTTATCATCCTTATGAAGCTCTTTTTGGTAATGATTGTAGAAAATTACGACTTAAAAAGCCAAATAAACATATTGGAATCTTTATTTCGCAACAAATTTCACGACAAAAAGGGAAATACGGATATGGCTATAAAATGGGAACTGCGAGATTGAAGAGACAAAAAATTATGCTCCCTATTAATGATAATAATGAACCTGACTATGATTATATGGAAAACTATATAAAACAATTAGAATACAACAAGCTAATTGAATATTTGAAATTAAAAAAATAAGATTTTCTAAAAATGATATTAAAAGATAAGATTCAACAAATCCATATAATTTGGGATGATTATATAAAAACTAATCGCACTGTTTTAGATGCTAAAGGAAATATACTAGTAAATATTGATGATGCAAGACGTTTAGCTATTGTAGAACTCAAAAAATTTATCGAAGATTTTCAAAATGGAAATTCTAATATTTATGAGTTTAAAACTAATGTAGATAGCTATAATAAAAGAAATAATCTTTGGGGTTTTACAGCTACAAAAGGACAAATGTTTTTTAATCAGTTAGTAAAAAATAACGAATCGAATATTGAAAGTTTGACAACTCTTTTGAAAGAATGTATATCTATTCCAAAAACTTTAGAAAATGCATTGTCTAAAATAGAAATATTAGAAAAACATTGTTCTTTAATTTACAATAAAGCGAAAGATAAACGAAAAGTCCCAAATCCAGGTTCTGTATGTTATTTTCTATCCTATTTTTGGCAAATACAAGATGAAAGTAAATACCCAATTCTTTATACTTCTTTGATTAATGCTTACACAGAATTAGGACTTTGGAAAGAAACTGAAAACCAAGTTGAAGCCTACCGATATTTTTATGCTTTAAATGAAGAAATAAAAGATGTCCTAAAAGCTTATACAGGTAAAGAAAAATCGAATTGGGATGCCGAACATGCTTTTTGGAATTTTAAAGGAAACCCAAATAAACCTATTTCTACACCAACTAAAAAGGAAAACAAACCTATTGTGGAGGTAGAGATAGAAAAAGAAAAAATAATCGCTATAAATGCTTCTTTTGAGTTGTCAGATTATTTAATACCTAAAGTGGCAAAACTAGTTGAATTAGGAAGTGAAACTGATAAATCAGCATCTTCTAAAGGAAGTGCTTACGAAAAATTGGTTGCTGAAATATTTAAACAATTAGATTTTGAAGTAGAAACTTTAGGACAAGGAAGCGGTAGAAATCCTGATGCAATATTAAGACATAGAGAAGAAAATACGGCTTTTCTTGTAGATGCTAAAGCCTATTCTAATGGCTACAGTTTAGGAATTGATGATAGAGCTATAAAAGAATACATAAACCATTATTGTCCAAAACTACAAAAAGAGGGTTATAAAAAAATTGGATTTATAATAGTTAGTAATTCGTTCAAATCTAACTTTGATAGTTTTATTAATGAAATTACTTGGAACACGGATATAAAAAGATTTATTCTATTATCATCAGAAGCCTTATTATATTTATTAGCTTTCAAAACAAAAGATAGAATTCCACCAGCTACAATTATTGAAACTCTAGTAAGTCTTGGAAATCCAATAGAAGCTAAAAATATTATTGAAGAATTTGATGATGTATAATTAAACTAAAATTTATGTATCAAGTTTATGATGATATGTCAGAAGCCGAATTATTGGTTTGTGATTATTTAAAACAAATGCGTGTATTTTGGATTTATGAGCAACCAGTATTCTTATCTGATAATGCAAATAGACCAAGAATTTTTGCACCCGATTTTTATTTACCTGAATTAGGTATTTATATCGAAGTTATGGGAAATCCTCATTTACCAGATTACGAAAGAAGAAGTTTAATTTATCAAAAAAATAATATCCCTATTATTTTTATAGCTCCTTTCCACGATAGAAATTGGCAAATGAATATTTTTGATTTTATAGAGAATGTCCATCAAGAGCGATATGAAAAAGTAAAAAGAATACGTGCCAATATTTTTTAAATAAGGCTAAATTCCGATTTACAAAGTATAGGTAACGGATTAGGGGATGGCAATTGGGCAAATAAAAGCTAAAGAAGTATAAAGAATTTCGCCTAAATCAACAAATAGAAACTTCCATAAAGCAAAAAAGCCATCCCATAAGGGAAAGCTTTTCATTTGGTCTAACTACTAAACCTTGTGGTACTTTCGTACCTAAACAACACAACTACCGTTTAGAATTTAGGGCAAAAAAAGGTTTCCATCTCTGAAAACCTTTTCCTAAATTCGCTATTTCTAGCGGTCTGGACGGGACTCGAACCCGCGACCCCATGCGTGACAGGCATGTATTCTAACCAACTGAACTACCAAACCAGTGCTTGATTGCGAGTGCAAATATACTACGGTTTTTTATTCCTGCAAATATTTTTTATAAAAAAAATTAAAAAAATTTTATCCTTTTATCCAAACTTTTGTTTTTCAACTAAATACGCATTCATAATTTTTTCAAATTTTTCATCTACAGAAACCGGAACATACTTAATTTGATACTGCATACAGATTGTTTCAACTGTTTTAAAAAATTCTTCAACCTTTTTTTGATACGATTCTTGTGTGTTTTCGCCAAATAAATTAATCTCTTCTCCTGTTTCTACATCGATAAATTTTCTTGGCGTGTTATCAAAATTGAAATTTAATTCCGTTTTTTTATCATACACATGAAAAACCACCACTTTATGTTTGTTGTGTTTTAGATGTTGAAGTGCTTTGAAGATTTTCTCGCTGTCTTCGTTTTGAAACATATCGGTAAACAAAACTACCATCGAACGACGATGAATATTTTCAGCGATTTGATGCAAAAAAGTGACTGTATCTGTTTTTTTTTTTTGATTATTGTTTTCCAAAATACCTTCCAGCTTATTTAAAATCATGCGATGATGACGGTCGCTTCCTTTTTCTGGCGAATAATATTCGTAAGTATCCGAATAAACACTCAATCCAACAGCATCACGTTGTTTTTTAAGTAAATTCATTAAAACCGCAGAAGCCAATACCGAAAATCCTATTTTACTCTCATAAAATGGATGATTTTCCTTTAATTTTGGATAATGCATCGAAGACGAATTATCGATAATCAAATGACAGCGTAAATTGGTTTCTTCTTCGTAACGTTTAGTATATAATCTATCAGTTTTGGCATATAATTTCCAATCAATATGCTTGGTACTTTCTCCTGGATTGTAGATTTTATGCTCGGAAAACTCGGCTGAAAATCCATGAAATGGCGATTTATGCATACCTGAAATAAAGCCTTCGACAATTTGGTTAGCCAAAAGTTCCAAATGCTCAAAACTAGAGATTTTTTGTATTTGAGATTCTAAATTCATATTCTCAAAGATAGGAAAAGATTTTTTATTTTAGGTAAAAGGTTTTGGGCAAAAGATGAAAGGTTATGTATAAAAAAAGGCTCAACTTACGTTGAGCCTTTCTCATAATATTTCTTTTATATTAATTATAGTAATACATCTATTGCATCAGTATAGGTTTTCTTAGGTGCAACACCAACTTGTCTTCCTACTACTTCTCCGTTTTGAAAAATTAATACTGTTGGAATGTTTCTAACGCCGTATTTTGCAGCAAAATCCTGGTTGGCATCTACGTCTACTTTTCCTACTACTGCTTTTCCTTCGTACTCATTGTGGATTTCGTCGATAACTGGCCCAACCATTCTACATGGTCCACACCAAGCTGCCCAAAAATCTACTACTACTGGTTTGTCTGATTTTAATACTACCTCATCAAAAGTAGCATCCGTTATTGTTAATGCCATATTTTTTAGTTTTATATATTAATACAAATTTAGAAATTAATTACGAATGAAAGTATGTTTTGAAATTAGTTTTGATTATAATCGTATTTGTAGAACTTATACTTAATTTAACTTAAAATTTACTTGCTTTTTTTCTAATTCTTGAAGTAATTCAGGCGAAATCTTTACTTTCAATTTTCGGCTTGGCATAGAAAGTTTAGTTTTTACAATGATTTCTTCTTTTTCTACTGGAACTTCAATATTTATTTCCACCTCTTCACCTGCTTCTTCAATAACTTCTTCTTCAACATCAATTGGCGTTATTACTGAAACATCTGCTGCTGTAGTTTTAATTTTTTCTAATTCCATAACTTCAAAAGTCACTGAATTATCACCCGTATTTGCAGCAAAAAGCTCATTCAATTCAGCAACAAAATTGGAATGCAGATCTTTAATATCTAAATGAATAAATAGTTTTTTAGCAAACGTTGGCAACACGTCTGCTAACATTTTGGCATCTAAAAACTGAATTCTTGGGTCGGATTTTTTACCTGTTTCGCGATTTACCCAACCTTCTTTCACATTTATCTTAAAATATACAAACTGATTTTGCAACAAGAAATGACGATATTTCAAATATTCTTCATCAAAAATTCGGAATTCATAACTCTCGTCATAGCCTTCTAATACAAAGGTTGCCCAGCCTTTTCCGTTTTTGGCAGTTCTATGCTGTACATTGGTTACAATTCCTCCAAAAGAAAGGTTTTTACCCAAATACTGTTCTAAGTTTTTAAGCGATTCTAATTTTGCATTGCAGAAATATTTCATTTCAAACTTGTAATCATCTAACGGATGTCCAGAAATATAAATTCCAACGACTTCTTTTTCTTTGGCTAATTTTTCCATCGTGCTCCAATCTTCACAAGGAGGCACGATTGGCTCCGCAATTTGCACTTCCGACGCATCGCCAAACAAACTTACTTGTGATGAATTTTCGTTTTCTTGAAATTTCGAACCATAACGAATCGCTTTTTCTAAAAACGTAATTCCGTCGCCGTCATGATGAAAATATTGAGCTCGATGAGTTTCGGTAAAACCATCAAAACCACCTGCTAATGCTAAGTTTTCGAATGCTTTTTTATTGGCAGCACGCAAATCAATTCGTTTCGCTAAATCGAAGATAGATTTATAATTTCCATCTTTTCTGTTATCAACAATAGTTTGAACTGCTCCTGCTCCAACTCCTTTGACAGCTCCCATTCCGAAACGAACAGCATAGTTTTCATTTACCGTAAATTTATAGTACGATTCATTCACATCTGGACCTAAAACGGCTAATCCCATGCGCTTACATTCTTCCATAAAGAACGAAACTTGCTTGATATCGTTCATGTTATTAGAAAGTACCGCAGCCATGTATTCAGCAGGGTAATGCGCTTTTAAATAAGCCGTTTGATAAGCAATCCAAGCATAACAAGTAGAGTGCGATTTATTGAACGCGTAACTTGCAAACGCTTCCCAGTCTTTCCAAATCTTTTCTAAAACAATAGGGTTGTGCCCTTTTTCTGCTGCTTGATTGATAAATTGAGGTTTCATTTTGTTCAAAACGTCAATTTGTTTTTTACCCATAGCTTTTCGAAGCACATCGGCATCACCTTTTGAAAATCCAGCTAATTTTTGCGACAAAAGCATTACCTGTTCTTGATAAACTGTAATTCCGTATGTTTCTGCTAAGTATTCTTCACAAGCTTCTAAATCATATTTGATTTCTTCTTCTCCGTTTTTTCTACGAACGAATGAAGGAATATATTCCAATGGTCCTGGGCGATATAATGCATTCATAGCAATTAAATCGGCAAAAACAGTTGGTTTTAAATCCTTCATGTATTTTTGCATTCCAAGCGATTCGTATTGGAAAACTCCAACAGTTTCACCTCTCTGAAATAACTCATATGTTTTTTGATCATCAATTGGAAAATTATCAGGTTCTAAGTCGATTCCTAAACGATATTTTACCAATTTAACCGTATCTTTAATTAAGGTTAAAGTTTTTAATCCCAAAAAATCCATCTTCAATAAACCCGCACTTTCAGCTACCGAATTGTCAAATTGTGTCACATACAAATCTGAATCTTTTGCAGTAGTAACTGGTACGAAATTCGTAATATCGCTTGGTGTAATAATTACACCGCAAGCATGAATTCCAGTATTTCGCATGGAACCTTCTAGTACTTTTGCTTGTTGAATGGTTTCTCCTGCTAAATCCTCCGAATTGGCAATTCCAATTAATTCTTTGACATTATCAAATTCTTCAGAACGCAATGCTTTTTTAATTTCACTTTCGTCTTCGATTAGAAATCTAGCTAAATTCCATTTGGAAGGCATCATTAGTGGAATCAATTTAGCAATTTTATCTGCTTCGAACAATGGTAAATCTAGTACACGAGCAGTATCTCTAATAGCTGATTTCGTAGCCATTTTACCATAGGTAATTATTTGTGCCACTTGATTAGAACCATATTTATTGATTACATAATCCATGACACGACCGCGACCTTCATCATCAAAATCGATATCAATGTCGGGCATGGAAACACGATCAGGATTTAAGAAACGCTCAAAAAGCAAATCATATTTAATTGGGTCGATATTTGTAATCCCTAAACAATAGGCGACAGCAGAACCCGCAGCAGAACCACGACCAGGCCCAACAGAAACATCCATTTTTCGGGCCTCCGCAATGAAGTCTTGAACGATTAAAAAATAACCTGGATAACCTGAATTAGAAATCGTGAGTAATTCAAAGTCCAAACGTTCTTTGACGTCATTGGTTAATTCAGGATATCGTTTTTCGGCTCCTTTATAAGTTAAATATCTTAAATAGTTATTTTCGCCTCGCACTCCACTATCTTTTGCATCTTCTGGAGCTTCAAATTCATCAGGAATTTTAAATTTTGGAAGTAATACATCTCTATATAAAGAATAAACTTCCACTTTATCAATAATTTCTTGAATATTAATAATTGCTTCGGGTAAATCAGCAAAAAGATACTTCATTTCGTCACCCGATTTGAAGTAATATTCGTGATTCGGTAATCCGTATCGATAACCGCGTCCGCGACCAATAGGAGTAGCTTGTTTCTCACCATCTTTTACACACAACAAAATATCGTGTGCATTGGCATCTTCTTTATTAACATAATAGGTATTATTGGTAGCAATCAATTTTACATTATACTTTTCCGCGAGCGCTATTAATGTTTTATTAACTCGATTTTCGTCTTCTTGTTTGTGACGCATTAATTCCAAATAAAAATCGGAACCAAACTGCTCCTTCCACCAGATTAAAGCATCTTCTGCTTGACTTTCGCCGATATTTAGAATTTTACTTGGAATTTCTCCATATAAATTACCCGATAAAACAATAATTTCTTCTTTATATTTTTCTACCACTTTTCTATCGATACGAGGTACGTAGTAAAATCCGTCCGTGTAAGCAATCGAAGACATTTTGGCTAAATTGTGATAGCCTTTTTTACTTTTTGCTAATAAGACTATTTGATAACCATTGTCTTTCTTGGTCTTATCTTTATGATTGTCACAGATGTTGAATTCGCAACCTACGATAGGTTTGATTTCGGTTTCTGTGGGCTCTTCTCCAGCTTCAATTGCGGCTTCAATTTTTGATTTAACTGCTTTGTTATGATTCATTACAGCACTTACAAAATGGAAAGCACCCATCATGTTACCTGTATCTGTCATTGCAACCGCTGGCATTTTGAATTTTGCAGAAGCCTTCACTAAATCATTAATCGCAATGGTCGATTGTAAAACTGAAAATTGCGTATGATTATGCAAATGTGCAAAAGCTGCATCTTTTAAATCTGATTTTACTTCGTCTGAAATCGTGGTTTGAACTTCCTCTTGTTCAATTTTTTTTAAACGCGCTCTAATTTCATCGGAGGCTTGTTTTAGATTAATATGCTTTAATCCAATTAATTGAATTTGTCCTATATTCTTTTCTCGGAAACTTCTAAAATACTCTGGAGTTACATCTAATTCTTCTTTTGTAAAGACTTCTCTCTTTATTAACTCAAGAAAGCAACGAGTAGTTGCTTCTACATCAGCAGTTGCATTGTGCGCTTCTGCAAAAGGTTGATTAAAAAGATATTGATGTAATTCTGTTAATGTTGGTAATTTGAATCTTCCGCCACGACCTCCTGTTAATTTTAGTAAGTTGGCTGTGATTTCAGTACAAGTATCTAGAACTGGCATTTTAGTTATATTTGAACCAATGTTCATACGATGAAATTCGCATCCCATAATATTAACATCAAATCCTACATTTTGCCCTACAATAAATTTTGTTTTTGAAAGTGCAATATTAAATTTTTCTAAAACTTCCGACAACAGAACTCCTTGCTCCATTGCTAATTCGGTAGAAATACCATGAATTCGCTCTGCATCATACGGAATATTAAAACCTTGTGGCTTCACCAAATAATCTTGGTTTTCGATAAGATTTCCCATTTCGTCGTGCAACTGCCATGCAATTTGAATACAACGAGGCCAGTTATCAGTATCGGTAATAGGAGCCGACCAACTGCGAGGTAATCCAGTAGTTTCTGTATCGAAAATTAAGTACATCTATCTGATAATTAAACAAAAGATCAATATCTCTTGCACTTTTTGAATAAAAACAAAAATACATTTTCTGCTATTGAATGCCAATTTTAGTTATTAACAAAACCCATCTAAAAAAGATGGGTTTAAAAATATTTTTATTCAAATCTTAAAACCCAAGAACTACTTCGTAAAATATTCTTTCAGAAAAAAACTATTTCTAGGAAAATTCAATAAGTTAATACAATAAGCTTTCTTTTAATAGCTTTACTAAAATGAGTTTCAGAACAAGATTTAAATAAAGTTCATATACTAATATCTTTATAGAAATACTTCAATCATAATATCGAAGGTCTATTGATTGATAAAAATTATTTTTTTATAAATTTTGAAAAGTAGTTTTTGCCATTTACTTGCATTTTAATAAGGTACATGTTAGAAGGAAACTTAGAAACATCTACATATTTTAGATTTTGATAATACTCTTTATACAACAATACTCCATGAAGTGTGTAAATTTCAACTATAACATTAGATAAATTATTCTTAAAATTTAATATTCCATTCGTTGGATTAGGACTCATTTCTGTTATCAAAGACAAATCGTTTTCTTCAATTGTTAAAGCATCTATATATTCAAAAGCCCCTGCGTCATTTGATGTTCCCTGTGGTCTTGGGGTTCCAACAATATCTGTTGCAGGCGCATATTGATCATCACCACTGTCTACAGCAATAGAATTCTGTGACAAACTAAAACCATAAATAGGAAGAATACTGATATCGTCGCCAACAGCAACAATAGAAAAACTATTAAAATTTTCTTCATAATCTTCGTTAGAAGTCATCATAATATTATTACCAGCTATAGTATTTGATCCTGAATCTATATTTAAGGAATTTACAATATTATTTTTCACAATACAATTGGAAGAAGATATATCAACATCGTTGTTAATTGAAATCCATGCAGGTCCCATAGAATTATCAAGATCTGGATCTAATACAGTATTATTATTAATTCTACAATTAATTGCTCCAACCATTGATATTCCATGCCAATGATCTACACTTACTACATTATTTTCTATTATCCATCCGTTAAACGGCCCATCAAAACAACCAATCCCTTGAAGTGGCCCAGAAAGAGGCTGATTAGGATCGTCATAATTGATTATTGTATTTTTTGACACCACATTATTATCTACAATTAATCCTCCAGTTGTGAATGATTGAATAGCATCATCATGGTTATCGTCAACATCATAACAATTTTTAATTAGATTCAATTCTACCAAATTAGAAGAACCAAGAATACGTATTCCATCAGCTGAAAAATTTATTACTGAATTACCACTAGCATTATTGTTATTTCCTTTTAAAGTTATACCATTTTTGATGTTTTCTAAAACATTATCTATTACAAGAACATTACTTGCCTGAACAAATATTGCATCACTAACTTTTGTTACCCAATCATTTGCAGTAGTCCAAGGTAAAGATGCGCTATATATGTGATTACCTCTAACCTCAATATTCGATACTGGTCCATGCCAAGTATTTGATTCTAAAAAGAATAACTTATCATTTATATAAGTATTATAAGGCTCGCTACTAAATGTAATGTTTTCAAATTTCCAGTTTTTACCTGCCCTCATGTGACATTTTTTTATAACTGGTTTACTTCCAGGAGCAGCTTTAATTGTAATAGCTAAATTATTTATATAATTTTGAATAAACACCTCCCCATGTAACCCTGTATAAAGAATAATAGTATCCCCCCCCTTAACAGGAGCTCCCGCATTTTTAATTATTAATTGCGGATTATTTGAGTTGTAAGGTGTTGCGTATGAATACGTTTCTATTAAATTATTTGTAAATAAATAATCCAATGTTTTCCATGGATTTGCAGCACTTCCATTTCCAGTTATATTATTCCCTGAAATTGGGTCAACATGAAAAGTGGTTGCATATGAACACCATACTACAAACACAAATCCTACTGTTGTAATTAATTTAAAGTTCATAATTTTGTTTTTTTAAGTTACTATTTCATTTCTTCTCTAAAAACTAGTATCTTATTGATATATAAGAAATTAATTTTCATAAAACTACAACAATAAAACATTACTACAAAATTTATTGAGACATTTTTTTACTTATTGACATAAATTTGGGCATAAAAAAGATGAAGTCTTTGATATGCAAGAAGACATTAAGATATTAATTATTTGATTATCAAATAATTAATATCTTAATGTCTTCTTTTATAAACAGAGATGATTTTTGTGAAAATTTGTTCCGAATTAGGAAAATAAAACTTATATCTCTCATAAATCACTACAATTCAATCCGTTGTACACAATTAAACTATTTTATTTTTAATATCATTTATATCATCAAAAAAATGTGATATTAAACTACCTCGGGGCAGGGCCCACGAGTTATTAGAACATTGTTAATTGATTTGAGTAAATTTTCTTGTACCTTTCTTTTGGATTACCTTAATTTTCAACATATTTTCTAATTGCCTCTTCATTTTCATATTGACCAACTGTTTTTGCATAATATTCACTTGCCAAAAATTACCTCCTCATGATTTTTGCTCTATTCCTGGAAATTTTTTGAAAAGTTCTTTTCCTGTTATACTTTTTATTGTCCTAATCATTTGCTCAACTGAATTGCATGGAACACTTTGTATCAAAAAATGAACGTGATCTTCCTCATAACCAATCTCAACAAAATTAATCTCACACCTTTCAATAATATCAATACAGATCTCTTTCAATCCCTCTCCTATTTCTTCTGTAATAATATTTTTTCTTTACTTCAAAGGAAAAACCAAATGATACAATAACCAAAGTCTTATTGTAACTTTTATAAATATGTTCACCCTTTTTACAAAGTTATGCTTTTTCAAAGCATATGAAAACATAAGGTTTTCAAACTTTCCACTTTAGCCTCAAAGAATTCTTTTAGATTAAATAGTATTACTTGTTACTAGTCGCTTTTTTTTGATAACCAGATAAACTCCGACAAATATTAACACCGTCGAAATCAATTTTACCAAACTCAAATCGTCTTTTCCTAAACTTACAGCGAAAACTGTTGCAAAAAGAGGTTGTAAATAAATAAAAACTGCTACAGTTGTTGGTTTAAGTTCGCGCATGGAAACTAAATTTAGTAAATAGGTAAGGAACGTTGAAAACACGACCACAAAACCAATTTTCCAGATAATACCCGTTGGTAAATTAACAAAATCTACGTCTTGAAATTCATTCCAACCAAAAGGTAATACCATCAAGAAACCAAACGTATAAATCCATTTCACGAAAGTGAAAGCATTGTATTTATCCATTAATTTTTTCACGATAATTAAGTAAAATCCGTAGGAAACCGCATTTACAAAAACTAATAAATTTCCTAAACTTGCATTTGTTGCATTGACTAATGATTTTCCGTACAAAATTAACATTATCGTTCCGGCTAAGCCTAAAATGATTCCTAATACTTTTCGGTTTTCCATGCGTTCTTTCATGATGAATGCCGATAAAACAAGGACAATCATAGGTGTGGTTACCATTAAAACAGCTCCCATAATGGGCGAAGTGTAACTTAATCCTTTAAAAAATGTCAGCATATTGAAAGCTACTCCAAAAAACGATGCAGCAACAATTCGAGGAAAATCTTCTTTAGCGATTTTTTCTTTGGGTCCAAAAAAGGAAATCAACCAAAATAATAAAACCGAACCACCAACACGTATGACAATAAATCCGAAAGCGTCGACATATTTCGGCATAACATCTTTAGCAATCGTAAAGGTTACGCCGTAAATGATGGAAACTAAGATAGCGGAAAATAACGCCCAACTTCTTTTAGACACTTTGAAGAGCTTTCGTTAATTTAAGGATATTGGGTTGCGTGTTCCCGATAAAAATTTCATCATTAAAAAGAACAACAGGACGACTCAAAAACGTGTAATGTTCTAAAAGGTATTTTTTGTAATCGGCTTCAGTTAGATTTTTATCTTTTAAACCTAATGATTTATACAATTGCGCTTTTTTGCTGAATAGTGTTTCGTAACTTCCTGAAAGTTGGTACATTTCTTCTAAATCACTTTCCGAAATTGGATTTTGGCGAATATCAATAAAGGTTAATTTATCAGAATTGGGTAACGATTTGATGATTTTTCGGCACGTATCGCAAGAAGCCAAGTAATATATTTTGTTCATTTTATTGGTTTTCATTTTCTGGTACAAAAATACATCCTTTTGAATTCTAAAAATCAGTAATTTTATAAAAAAAATTAAGACATGGAAGCAACTTTTAGAATTTGGGAAACTAGTAGAAGTATTTATTTAAAATTTTTAGAGAATTATTCATTAGAACAACTTAATACAATTCCAGAAGGAATGAGCAATAATTTGATTTGGAATATGGGTCACGTTTTGGTTTCACAGCAAAAATTAGTGTACGCCTTATCAGGATTACCGATGCATATTTCGGATTCACTTTTTGAGAAATATCAAAATGGTTCGCGTCCAGATGGAAAAACTACGCAAGCTGAAGTAGATGAAATTAAAAAATTGCTTTCAGAAATGGTTGGAAAAACAAAAGCTGATTTTGAAGAAGGCATTTTCAAAGAATTTCATCCGTATCAAACCAAAACCGGATTTCATTTAGGAACTTGGAAAGAAGCAATGGAATTCAATAATTATCACGAAGGCATTCATTTGGGAATTATGTTACAAATCAAAAAATTCCTTTAATCTTATTACCTTTGTAAAAAATTAATACAAATGAAATCTCCACGAACAACAAGTTTGTTGCAAACAAATACTAATTAAGATTAAGGAGACACCATAATATGACCTTTAAAAAATTAAAATTCACATATGAAATTCAATACAAAAACGATACATGGTGGACAACATCATGAAAAAGTAACGGGAGCGGTAATGCCTCCGGTATTTCAAACATCGACTTATGTGCAATCAAGTCCTGGAAAACCAGTAGGCGAATATGAATATAGTAGAGCAGCCAATCCAACAAGAACTGCTTTAGAAGATGCTTTAGCAAGTATCGAAAACGGCGCAAGAGGTTTAGCTTTTTCTTCTGGTTTAGCAGCAACAGATTGTTTGTTACGCATGTTCAAAGCAGGTGACGAAATCATAGCAATGGACGATTTATACGGTGGAACTTACCGATTATTCACACGATTATATAAAGACAGCGGCATCAAATTTCATTTTGTAGATATGAATGATTTGGAAAAATTCCAATCGTTAATTAATGAAAACACAAAATTGGTTTGGGTTGAAACACCAACAAATCCATTAATGAAATTAGCGGATATTGTAGCGATTGCTCAAATCACTAAAAAGTATAATATCCTGTTTGCAGTAGATAATACTTTCGCAACGCCATATTTACAAAAACCTTTAGATTTAGGTGCAGATATTGTGATGCATTCAGCAACTAAATATTTAGGAGGACATTCAGATGTTATTGCAGGAGCATTAATTATCAAAGACAAAGCGTTAGGTGAAGAATTACACTTCAAACAATTTGCAACAGGTGCTACATTAGGACCAATGGATTCTTTCTTGGTGTTGAGAGGAATTAAAACATTGCATTTACGTGTACAACGTCATTGTGAAAACGGTGAAAAAGTGGCCGAATATTTAGATAATCATCCTTTAGTAGAAAGAGTATATTATCCAGGATTAGCATCGCATCCGTTTCATGAAATTGCTAAAAAGCAAATGAACGGTTTTGGTGGAATGGTAACGTTTACCTTCAAATCGGGTAAAAAAGAAGATGCGATTAAATTCTTAGAAAATTTAAAAGTATTCACTTTGGCAGAATCGTTAGGAGGGGTTGAGTCGTTAGCGAATCACCCAGCTTTAATGACGCACGCTTCTATTCCTGAAGATAAGAGAAAAGAAGTAGGTATTTCAGATGATTTGGTGCGTTTGAGTGTTGGAATTGAAGATATCGAAGATTTATTAGCGGATTTAGAACAGGCTTTTTGATTAGTTAATTGAATAAATTCGTTTTCTGCTTTTTATCATTTTCAATCTTAATTCATGATTTTCAAATCACCAAAATCAAACGAATATTTCGAAGTTTGGGCAGACTATATAAAAACTAGAAAAGGAAATCCCATAGAAGTTCAACTTGGTTGTAGCCATAGTGGGATTTCCACTTTTGATAAGATGAGGATGCTGGAACTTTACGATAAAACATTCTCCAACAAAGTTGCAATTTCATTCTGAATCGAGATTCCTTTATCGTATAAATACCATTTTTGTAATTCAATTTTAGCCGCTTCATCTACAACTCCGTGAGCTGTTTTGTAATCTAGAATTAATTGTTTTGCACCATGAGGTCTGGGCCCCCAATCAGCTATAACTTCTAAAGTTTCAGCATCTAAAATAATTAATTTTGGAATGGCTTTTCCTCCATTAGTTAAAAAATGTTGCATTAAAGAATCGTTATCATCGCGCAAAGCAATTTTTAATTCAATCTTATATGTTGCTTCTGCCATTTTATGAATCACAGGTAAAATTTGTGCAGCATCGCCGCACCAACCTTCTGCTAAAACTAACCAAATATATTTTTTATCTAAATCTTCTAATCTGATTTTTACTTCATCAACAACTTTAATAGTTTTTTCTAAACGATTCATTCGGACTTCATTCAATTCAGAATAATGCAATAAATCATTTGATTGCTCATGTCCTGTTGATTTTCTTTCAACAATCAATTGGGTAACCTTTTTTCTGTAATCTGAATAAGAAAAACTATTTAGTAACGTTTGTTGTATGGTATTTTTCATTTTATTAATTTTATTTGGTAAATTTAAGTCTAATTTTGAAAATTAAATGTAAAAATTGTTACATATGGGCTTAACTTTAAAATCAATCGGATTAGCGCTTTCTGGTGGCGGTTCAAAAGGAATTGCTCATGCTGGAGTACTGAAATTTTTAGCTGAAAAAGGCATAGAACCCTGTTGTATCTCAGGCTCAAGTGCGGGCGCAATTGTAGGAACCATGCACGCTTTTGGTAAAAAACCAGAAGAAATTCTAGATTTTTTCAAGTCAATCTACTTTTTTCATTGGAAACATTTTACATTTAAAAAACCTGGAATCGTAGATTCAGAATCATTTAAAAAATATTTTGACGGTATTTTTGGTGAAACTACCACACTTGCCGAATTGAAAATTCCGACATACATAACGGCAACTGATATGGTAAAAGGGAAACTAAAAATTTTTAGTCCCGAAACTAGAGTTGTTGATGCCGTTTTGGCTTCAACGGCAGTTCCTGGAATGATTTCGCCTTATATTATTAAAGAAAAATTATATAGTGATGGTGGAATTTTAAATCATTTCCCTGCTGATTTATTGCAAGGAAAATGTGATTCGATTATTGGTGTTTATGTAAGTCCAGTTCAAAACATTGAAGCAAAAAATTTAGATTCAATCAAATCTGTAACGTATAGAGCATTAGAACTATTGACTGCTAATTCCAATCTTCAAAAATTTAGTCATTGCGACTTAATCATTGAGCCTAAAGAATTAACTAACTTTAGTACGTTTGAAACCAATAAAGCTAAAATGGATTTAATATTTGAAAGTGGTTACAACGAAGCAAAAAAAGCATTTAAAAATTTAGCAACATAAATGTTAAAACATTTTTTTTTAGAAAAAAGCTATTTAACTATATTTGTACCACAAATAATACAACACACAATGACTTGAGCTTGCGAAAGCATGACTCCATTAAAAAAATAAACGGGAATGAAATACAAAAGAATTCTTCTAAAATTAAGTGGTGAGGCTTTAATGGGAGACAGACAATATGGAATTGACCCACAACGCTTGGCTGAGTACGCTGAAGAGATAAAACAAATTCACTATAAAGGTGTAGAAATTGCTATAGTTATTGGTGGTGGAAATATTTTTAGAGGTGTAGCTGGTGCAAGTAACGGAATGGACAGAGTGCAAGGAGACTACATGGGAATGTTAGCAACAGTTATTAATGGAATGGCTCTACAAGGCGCTTTAGAAGAAGCTGGAATGCAAACGCGTTTACAAACGGCTTTAAAAATTGAAGCAATTGCTGAACCTTACATCAAAAGAAGAGCTACACGTCATTTAGAAAAAGGTAGAATCGTAATTTTTGGTGCAGGAACTGGGAATCCTTATTTTACAACAGATACTGCCGCAGTTCTTAGAGGAATTGAAGTTGGTGCTGATGTAATTTTAAAAGGGACTCGTGTGGATGGTGTGTATACATCTGATCCAGAAAAAAATGCAGATGCAGTTAAATTTGACTTTATTTCGTTTGAAGATGTATTAGCAAAAGGATTAAATGTAATGGATACGACCGCTTTTACATTGAGTCAAGAAAATAAATTACCAATTATTGTGTTTGACATGAACAAAGATGGCAATTTATTAAAAGTGTGTGAAGGAGAAACTATCGGAACAACGGTAACAATATAATTCAGAATTCAAAAAATCTAAAAATTCAAAGAGAAATGACAGAAGAAATTAACTTTATTTTAGACAGCGCAAAAGAAGCTATGGTAGGTTCTCTCGCACATTTAGAAAAAGAATTTTTAAACATTAGAGCAGGAAAAGCTTCGCCTCAAATGTTAGGTGGTGTTTTTGTAGATTATTATGGTTCTCAAACGCCATTGTCGCAAGTTGCAAACATTAATGCGCCAGATGCACGTACCTTAACAGTAACGCCTTGGGAAAAAAACATGTTACATCCTATTGAAAAAGCAATTATGATTGCTAATCTAGGGTTAAACCCAATGAACAACGGAGATAACATTATTATTAATATACCAGCACTAACTGAAGAAAGAAGACGCGACTTGGTAAAACAAGCAAAAGCGGAAGCAGAAGATGCAAAAATTGGAATTAGAAATCACAGAAAAGATGCTAATTCTGATATTAAAAAAGAAGAAAAAGATGGAACTGCAGAAGATATATGTAAAAAAGCAGAAGACGATGTGCAGAAACTAACCGATTCTTTTATCAAGAAAATAGATGAACTTTTAGCCGTTAAAGAAGCAGAAATCATGAAAGTATAATCGAAAGAAAATAATTTTAACATATACAATTTTTAGGATAGTGTCCTTTTTTCTTGTCATTTAAAACCATCTCTTATTGCAGAAGTATGACTTTCATCAAAATCAACACTCGAAAGGGTCAAATTTTGATAAATTCTTTTTTAAAATACTGATCCAACTTTTCTTTAAAACGTGGTTCTACACCATTTAATATAGTTATAATATACTGGTTTTCAAATTGATAAATTATCATTAAATAATAATTTTACTGGCAGTTGATCTCATTGAACACCTGTTCTTAGCTTATAAAGGACCACATATACTATTTCTTCTAGTGAAACTGCTGCTTGAAAACCTCTTTTTGCTAACGGTAAATAAGGAATAATTTCACTTTTTATTATATCTTTGTCACGTATACTCTACATAAGAATTGATTTTTAAATGATTATGTTTTGTAACACAAATTACGTCAACCTTTTTATATTTACAAAATAAGTTTAAAGTACTTCTTTTTATAAAAATTACAAAATGCGTTTTTTAACAGTATTTTTTTTTATTGGTTTAAATTTCGGTTTTTCGCAATCTACTGAAAAAGTTGTTGATTCTTTATTTAGGGAAGACCAAATTTATTGTTCTCTATCTTATAATTTTTTACAAAATAAACCTTACAATTTCAGTCAGTATTCTTTTTCTGCGGTGCTTACCACTGGTTTTTTAAGAGATTTTCCAATTTCAAAAAATAGACACTGGTCAATTGCTCCTGGAATTGGTTATTCCTACAATGATTTAAAACAAAATATTGATTTTTCAGCAGCTTCAAGTGCAGTAACAATTGTTAGAAGTAGAATTAGACTTCATTATTTAGAACTACCTTTAGAAATTAGATGGAGAAATGCCTCACCAAAAAGTCATAAATTTTGGAGAATTCACACTGGCTTTAAAGTAAGTTACTTATTAGGTGGAAAATTTATATATGAATCTGATGCAATTGGAAATGGTGATTTTAAAATAAAAGAAATAGCTAATGAGTTACAATATGGAGTATATTTAGCCTTTGGATTCAATACTTGGAATCCTTATATTTATTATGGGTTAAATCCTATTTTTGATAAAACAACAACAACATTAGAAAATAATGTTACTGCTTTAAATATAGGGCTTAAGTTCTACATTTTATAACCATAATAGGATAAAAATAATTGTGGAGCCAATCCAATTATAATCCCAATTATCAATTCTAAATATGTGTGGGCTTTCATGTATAATCTTGATGAAGCTACTAATCCTATACAAACAATACAAAATGAAAATAAGTTTATGAAAGGTAGCTGATAGTAGGAACTTAATCCATAGACAAATGCTGTTAAAGAGCTAATTCCTATCATATGTAAACTTGCTTTGAACTTTAATATTACCGAAACTAATGCAAAAATTGAGCTTATTAATCCTCCAAGAAAAAAGTAAAATAATTCGGTTGTGCTTTCTTTTGAAATACTAAATTTTAATAAAATCAAAAGTAATATCACTTGAACGGCAATGGGCTTTTGTCTTTGCTTCAAAGTAGCTTCAGTAAACGAAGTAACAATACCAAGCGAACGAAATAAAAAGTAGATAGACAATGGCAAAAGCAAAGTTAAAATAGTCACTTGAATAAGCGTTACATATATTTGTGAATCATAAAAAAAATTTCGCGTAATTAGAAAATAAAACAACGCACCATAAATAGAAATAAATATGGGATGAAAAATATACGAAAAAAAGGGTAATATTTTTTTAAAATTCATAATTACTCTGTTAGATTTTCTTTCTCAATCGCGCCACTGGAATGCCTAATTGCTCTCTGTATTTTGCAATTGTTCTTCGAGCAATTGGATAGCCTTTGTCTTTTAAAATTTCGGCTAATTGATCGTCTGGCAAAGGTTTCTTTTTATCCTCTTCCGAAATAACTAGTTGTAAGATGTTTTTAATTTCAATAGTTGATACTTCTTCTCCTTGGTCATTAGTCATTGACTCACTGAAGAATTCTTTAATTAGTTTCGTTCCGTAAGGTGTGTCAACATATTTACTATTTGCTACACGCGAAACCGTTGAAATATCTAATCCAACCATATCAGCAATATCTTTTAGAATCATCGGACGAAGTTTTGTTTCTTCACCATCTAAAAAATATTCTTGCTGATAAAACATAATGGCATTCATGGTCACATATAAAGTTTCCTGACGCTGTTTAATGGCATCTATAAACCATTTAGCCGAATCTAATTTTTGCTTGATAAATTGAACAGCATCTTTTTGCGAATTCGTTTTGTCAGAAGTATCTTTGTAACTCTGTAACATTTCTTGATAATCTTTAGAAACGTGCAATTCTGGAGCATTTCTTCCGTTTAGTGATAGTTCTAATTCGCCATCGATAATTCGAATTGTAAAATCAGGAACAATGTGTTCTACCATTTTTTGATTGCCGTCGAAACTTCCTCCAGGTTTTGGATTTAGCTTTTCAATTTCATCAATTGCTTTGCGTAATTGTTGTTGGGAAACATCAATTTTTTGCAATAATTTATCGTAATGTTTTTTGCTAAAAGCTTCAAATTGCTGTTCAATAACTTGAATAGCTAAATTAATAGAATCCGAAGGTGTTTTGTGTTTTAATTGCAACAATAAACATTCTTGTAAGTCGCGCGCACCAACACCTGCTGGTTCTAAATCCTGAACCAAGTGTAGAATGTGTTCAACTGTTGTTTCATCGGTATAAATACCTTGAGTGAAAGCCATATCGTCTACAATATCTTGAATTGTGCGTCTGATGTAGCCCATGTCATCGATACTTCCTACTAAAAACTCAGCAATATCGCGCTCATCATCACTTAAAATAAAAGTGTTTAACTGATTAATTAAATCTTGATGAAAACTAACTGGCGCAGCAAACGGCAGTGATTTATCTTCGTCGTCGTCGCTGTAATTGTTGGTTTGATATTTGTAATCTGGTGTTTCATCGTTGCTTAAATACTCATCGATGTTGATGTCTTGTGCGTCGATATGCTCGTTGTCATAATCGTCATAATCATCATCGTTTGTGTTTACTTCGTAGTCATCTGCTTCGTAATTATCTTCCTTGCTGCTTTCTTCCAAAGCAGGATTTTCAACCAATTCTTCCTGAAGACGTTGCTCAAATGCTTGCGTAGGCAATTGAATTAACTTCATCAACTGAATTTGTTGAGGTGATAATTTTTGTGATAATTTGAATTGTAAACTGTGTTTTAACATTGTTTTTTGTTTAAAGTTTCAGGTTTCAGGTTTCAAGTTATTCATAACAAAAACAACTTGAAACTTTAAACTTGAAACAAATATTTTTAGAATTCTGCGTTTTGAGGTGTTCTTGGGAACGGAATTACGTCTCTAATATTACCCATTCCTGTTACAAAAAGCACTAATCTTTCAAAACCTAATCCAAATCCTGAGTGAACTGCCGAACCGAATCTTCTCGTGTCTAAATACCACCAAAGTTCTTCTTCGTCTATTCCTAAGGCTTTCATTTTTTCTACTAATACATCGTAACGCTCTTCTCTTTGCGAACCTCCAACGATTTCTCCAATTCCTGGGAATAAGATGTCCATTGCTCTAACGGTTTCTTTACCAGGTTCAGTATTGTCGTTCAAACGCATATAAAACGCTTTAATTTTAGCTGGATAATCAAATAAAATTACCGGACATTTAAAGTGTTTTTCTACTAAGAAACGTTCGTGCTCACTTTGTAAATCGGCACCCCATTCGTTAATGATGTATTGGAATTTTTTCTTTTTGTTTGGTGTAGAGTCTTTTAAAATATCAATAGCTTCCGTATAAGAAACACGTTTGAAGTTGTTATCTAATACAAAACTTAATTTTTCTAAAAGCGACATTTCGCTTCTGTCCGCTTGTGGTTTTGTTTTTTCTTCTTCTAATAATCTACCTTCTAAGAATCTCAAATCATCTCCACATTTATCAACTGTATATTTGATAACATATTTGATGAAATCTTCAGCCAAATCCATGTTGTCAGCCAAATCATTGAAAGCAACTTCTGGTTCAATCATCCAGAACTCAGCTAAGTGACGAGAAGTGTTTGAGTTCTCTGCACGGAATGTAGGTCCAAAAGTATAAATTTGACCTAAAGCCATTGCAAAAGTTTCACCTTCTAATTGCCCAGAAACAGTTAAGTTCGTTTGTTTTCCGAAGAAATCTTCTTTATAATTGATGCTTCCATCTTCATTTCTAGGAGCAGAACCGTCAATTGGTAATGCGGTTACTTGGAACATTTCTCCAGCACCTTCAGCATCAGAACCTGTAATAATTGGTGTATTTACATAGAAAAAACCTTTTTCTTGAAAATATTGGTGCACTGCAAAAGAAAGAGCTGAACGCACACGCATAATTGCTCCAAAAGCATTCGTTCTTACACGTAAATGCGCATTTTCACGTAAAAATTCTAGCGAATGTTTTTTAGGTTGCATTGGGAATTTTTCAGCATCGCTATCGCCTAAAATTTCTAATTTCGTTACTTGAATTTCTACTTTTTGTCCAGCACCACGGCTTTCTGCTAATGTTCCTGTAACGCAAATAGCAGCTCCAGTTGTAATTCTTTTTAAAGTTTCATCGGGAGTGTTTTCAAAATCAACAACACACTGGATATTATGAATAGTTGAACCATCGTTCAACGCAATAAATTGATTGTTTCTAAATGTTCTAACCCAACCTTTTGCTGTTACTTCATGTAATGTTTTCGTGCTGTTTAAAAGTTCTATAACTTTTGAATGTTTCATTTTTGGTTAATTATTAAAATACAAACCTACATAAAATTTCAATATTATGTGAGGCTTTCGGTTTATTATGTAGGTTCTTTCTTTCCTTAGGTAAAGGTAACACTAAAGAAAAAATATACTATTTCTCGTTTGATTTTTTTTCTTCAATATCTTCGGCTAAAATATCTAATGTTGGTTCCAAAAATTCTTTTTCGTTAGCGATTGTTTTTTCTAAGGATAATAACAAAGCTGGTAACAAAATTAAGTTGGAAAGCATTGCAAAAAGTAACGTTGTTGCAACCAATCCTCCTAAAGCAACGGTTCCTCCAAAACTTGATAGTGTAAACACAGAAAAGCCAAAAAACAATACTACTGAAGTATAAAACATACTAATTCCAGCCTCTTTTAATGTGCTGTAAACTGAGCGTTTTATTTTCCAATCGTTTGCTTTTAATTCTTGACGGTATTTTGCTAAAAAGTGAATCGTATCGTCTACGGAAATTCCAAAAGCAATACTAAACACTAAAATAGTTGATGGTTTAATTGGAATTCCTAAATAGCCCATTAAACCTGCCGTCATTACCAAAGGTAAAATGTTTGGTAATAATGATACAATTATCATTTTAAATGAACGGAACATATACGCCATTAACAAAGCAATCAAAACGATAGCAAAAAGCAGGGATTGTACTAAGTTATCAATTAAATAATGCGTTCCTTTTTCAAAAACATAAGCTTTTCCAGTTATTGAAACTTCATAGCGTTCTTTTGAAAAAATATGATTGATTTTATCTTGCAAACGTTCTTCTATTTTTCGCATTCTATCAGTACCAATATCTCTCATAAAAGTCGTAATACGAGCGTATTGACCTGTACTATCAACATAGCTTTTTAGCATGTTTTCGTTTCCTTTTTGAGTAGAATTTTTGATGTAAGATAAAATAAAAGCTTCTTCTTGTTTTGTTGGTAATTCGTAAAATTCTGGATTTCCGTTATAGTAAGCTTGTTTGGCATATTTTACCAAGTTTACAATAGAAACTGGCTTTGATAATTCTGGAATTTCATTAATGGTTTCTTGAAGTTCTTCAATTCGTTTTAATGTAACCGATTTTAAAGCGCCTTTTGGTCTTTTCGTATCGATTATAATTTCTAACGGCATTACACCGTCAAACTCTTTTTCGTAAAATAAAATATCGTTGTAAAAGTCAGTTTTCTTTGGCATATCTTCGATAATACTTCCAGAAACTTTAATTTGGTAAATACCTATAATTCCTAAAACTAACAATCCAATTGCGGCTGAAAACACAGTAATTCGATGATGTTTAATGGTGTTTTCTATCCAACTAATAAAAGATGCCATGTAGTTTTTGCCCAAATGTGCTAAATGTTTTTCTTTTGGCATTGGCATGTAGCTATACACAATCGGAATAATTATTAAACATAAGAAAAACAAGAAAACAATGTTTAACGAAGCTACAATTCCAAACTCTTTCAATAATGTACTGTCAGTAAAAATGAAAGTCCCAAAACCAGCTGCTGTTGTTAAATTGGTCAATAACGTAGCGTTTCCGACTTTTGAAATTACACGTTGTAACGATTTTACTTTGTTACCGTGATTTTTAATTTCTTGTTGGTATTTATTGATTAAGAAAATACAGTTGGGTATTCCTATTACAATAATTAATGGAGGGATAATTGCTGTTAAAACCGTGATTTCGTAATTTAAAAGTCCTAAAGTTCCAAAAGACCACATTACACCAATTACAACAACAAACATTGATATTAGTGTAGCTCGAACACTTCTAAAAAAGAAGAAAAAAAGCAAAGATGTAATTCCTAAAGCAGCTCCAACAAATAAACCAATTTCGCTAATAATACTTTTAGCATTTAATGTTCTAATGTATGGCATTCCTGAAACACGAAGATCTAAGCCAGTTTCTTTTTCAAAGGCTGCGATTTTTTCATCACTTAAATATTTTTCAATAAAATCTTTACGCGCTTTTGTGTTTACAATTTTCTTATCCATGTAAATTGCAAAACGAATGGCACCACTTTCTTTATTAAACAACACGCCTTCATAGAAAGGTAAATCGTTATAAAACTCTTTTTCTTTTACTTTAAGATAAGCATCCGAAATACTATCGTTATTGATAAAAGGAACTAATTTGAACTTTTGAGCAATTGTATCTTTGCTTAAAACTTTTAAATCTTCAATAGACAGTGTTAATTCAACTGCTTTATCTTTTTTGATATCCGCAACAAATTTTTCCCAAACACGGATGTTTTTTTCGGTAAATAAATTTTTATCTTTAAATCCAACAACTACTAAATTTCCTTCTTCGCCAAATTTATCTAAAAACGAATTGTACTGGATATTTACCTCATGATCGTCAGGTAGTAAGTTAGCCTCAGTAAAGGTAAAACGCATGTTTTTCCACTGAAAACTCATAAACATAGTGAATAGTAAAACAAGGATTAAAAGAAAAACGCGATTTCTTAAAATTTTACGGGCAATATAATCCCAAAAACTGGTACTTAACCACTTTAACATCTCTCAAAAATTAAGGTGCAAAGGTACGGTTTTTGGATTAATTTATTGGTTTAGCGTGTAAGATTTAAGTTATTTTTAAAATCCTAAATCTAGATAGTAAGAAACTTTAATGGCTATGTTGTCATCAAAATTAGACAATTGATTTGGACCGTATCTGTAAAAAGCCACCAAGCCAAGTCCTTTAAAAATTTTATTTAATTCAACACCACTTTCAAAAAAGCCTTCTTCCATGGTTTTGTAAGTAATTCCTAAATGTTGGTTGTTTTTGTCGATTGAACCAATTGCCATTCGAGTAACCACAGTAATTTCTGGATTAATTTTATAACCTAATCTAATTTTATTAAATGTGTGTTTTAGTTGTAATGAAGCGTATTTATTAGAGAAGAATTCATTGAAATACATGGTTTCGAAACTGTTTTTTCCGGCAAACGTAATTCGCTGTAAAATAGCGTCACGATTCAAATTATTCGGAACAATGCTGTATAAATGCGTTATTGGCACATCGCCAAAAGCAATTCCTGTTTGAAATAAAACCGAACTTTTTTGACCTGATAAATATGGTAATTCGTAAAACGTTTTAAAATCAATTTTAGAAAATCCAAAATCATTTTCTAACACTTCTGGAATTGTTTGCGTGTATTGAATGGAGAATTTTGGATGGCGTTTTTCCATTTCAATTTTTCCCATTGGTGTTTGCATATAATTGCTAAATGGATTCCACTGAAACCCTAATTGAACCGTTGTAATATTATAATCTGTATATGAAACGCCATTGTTTACAAACGTATAATCAAAAAGTGGTTTTACTTGACTTTGGGAAATCGCAAAATAACTAGTTGTTTTTGGTAAAACTTTACTTTCTACAAAAACTGAACTTACCTTATTATTATAGAAAGTTGAAATGTTAATTGGTCGTGGATCATAAATTTTAAATCTTCGCGAATCTGTAGCAAAATTGTTTTGTGCAATTTCACTAATATCATCAGAATAAGAGGCGCTTACCCAAGTTTCAGAGTTTTTGTGTGCTAAATAGGAAGGCGTAATTCCGAATTTAATTTCTCGATCTTTAAAACCATATGCGCCATAAAAAGCAACTTTATATTTTTGAGATAATTTATCATTTGTAACACCACCAAGTCCAATTCTAAATCCTTCAAAATTGTTGTATTTGATTATGCTTCGTAAATCGATATCAATTATAGAAACAGGAAAATAACCGTTGATTATTTTTCTACCCAAGAATAATTTATGTTCAATTTTTTCGGATAACGATAAACTGTCAATAGAAGTATAAGTTCTTATTTTTCTTTTATCAATTGTATCTTTTGCAAAAACATTCCAATACTCTGCTGGTTTTTTTAAACTGTTTTGAGGAACTTCTATTTTTACATTTGGTTTAGTTATGGTAACAGGTTGATTAATTTCAATGTTATAAGGTGTAGATTCTATATGTAAATAAGCTTGATCGGTTGCATTTTTACTTTCAATATTTTCAAGTGATGAACTAAATTTAATGGTTCCGCCTAAAATGTTTAAATCATCATAGTTGTTTCCTTTCAAAACTTTAAAATCGCGTTTTTCTGGAAACCAAATATTATGTTCTTTCAAATAATTAAACGTATATGTTGCGTTGATATTTACAACTCCATAAATACGATAATACGCTTTTGAAACAGCATAAGTTTCTGTATCGATATATAATAAACCTCTAAGTCGGTTTGCATTTAATTTTTTTGGTTGAAAATAAACGCGATAAGCTTTTCTACCTTGAATAGAAATTGTGTCGATTAATTTATACGAGTACAATCGTCGCCCATAATTAGAAATTGGATTTTGTACTGGATTTTCTAATATTTCAAACGGATTTTCGTACACAGAATAAGATACTAATTTTAACCCTAAAAATTCGTATAGAGGTTGCTCAAAACCAGCCATTCGAGTAGCAAGAATAGTCTCTTTGCTTTGTTTTCCGTTGTATTGAATAAGGTTTACTTTTTCGGTTTGATATAAGTGTTGTTTTGCAATTAATTTTTTAAATCTGAAGTTTGAAGAATCTAATTTTATTTTGTCTTTTTTTAAAAATCTTTTTTTTCGGATAGTATCTATTTTGCTTGAGATACTATCTGGATTTGCAGAAACATAAATGTATTCATAATTTTTGTATTGAAAACTAGACAATGCTTTTTCAGGATCGTTATTTTTTTTGTTTTCAATTACCTTTTTTATGATGTTATTTACTTCTATTTCAGAATATATTTCAGCTTTTTTATCATTTAAATCAGAAATTAATTTAATTGTTAAAATAGATGTTATATTTGAAGCATATGCTATTTTTTCATAATATCCTTTATAATTTGCTTTTATAGGTAACTTTAAGTCTTTTACTTCGATAGAAAATTTTCCTTCCCAATCTGTAATAATTTCAGTTTTATTGTAGGTTATGGTTGCAAATGCAATAGGAACTGAATTATCTATATCAATAACTTGTCCTTTAATTTTATTCTGTGCAAGTAAGTTAGGGCTTATAATAAAACACAAAAAAAGCCAAAAATATTTCATGTAAGTTTTTTGAAGTATTTTACAAAGATATTTAAAAACATTGTTGTCCGATAAAACAAAATAAAAAGAAGTCAAATTAATTGCTTTGGTTGGTTGCTTGGCAATGTGGCGGATTAAGGAAGTCTAGACTTTTGGTTAATGACTAATTTTTACACCAATTATCCATTACGTTACTTTTTAGGAGACAACGAAAATGGTATTAAAATACAAATTTATTGCGTTTTAATTGTAAATCTGCTACTTGGAATAATCAAAAAAACTCAAGAGAAGATAGGCATTTTCAAACTGGGTTAGTTTTGTAAAATATATCTTTTTATAAATTACATTCAACTAATAAAATTTTTAGAAAATGCAGAAAAAGACTGGAAGATAGTAAAATCAGAGGTAGAACAATTATCATTTTTTTATGACTTTTTTAAAAAAAAACAAAGAATTAAAAAAATAAATAACATTCCTATTTTATAAATTTAACCAAGATTCTGGATTTAGTGTTGTGGTGTTTTGCAATACCAAAAACTTAATTACCGCACTACCCGAAGAATCGGTATGAATTTTTCCGATATTTTGTTTGATAGTCACTTTTTGACCTTTACTCACGCTTACCGAAGATAAATTCAAATAAACGGTAATAAAATCTCCATGCTGAATGTAAACTGCTTTGTTGTTTGCCGAAATGACCTGAACTTGCAAAACTTCGCCACCAAAAACAGCTCTTGCCGAAGAACCTGGTTTTGTTGAAATTTCGACACCACTATTATGAATAGTCAAATTCTTATGAACAGGATGCGGTTGATCTCCATGTTTTAATGAAATATAACCATCAACTACTGGCCATGGTAATTTTCCTTTGTTTGCTTTAAAATTATCTGAAACTACTTTGCCTTCAGCTGATAAAACAAATTTTGATGCTTCTTTAGTTCCTGTTTTTGGTGCAGCGGTTCCTGTTTTTACAGCATTTCTTCTGTTTGCTGCGGCAATTTCATCAGCAATAATTTTCTTGATTTTCTTATCGATATCTTTTGCCTCTTTTTGCTTTTTATCAATTTCAGCAGCTAATTTTCTCTTATCTTTTTGAATTAGCTTTACCAAGCGTTCTTGCTCTTTCTTTTCTTTTTCTAATTCTTGTTTTTCTTTTTCGGTTTCAACCAAAACTTTTTCCTTCTCTTTTTTACTGTTTTGTAAATTGATTTCGGCTTGTTGTAGTTTTTGTTGCTTTTCTTTTATTTCTTCACCTTGCATTTTTCTAAAACCCGCATATTGTTTCATATATTGAATACGTTTGTAGGCTTGAAGAAAATTTTCTGAAGACAAAACAAACATAATTCTGCTCTGTTCGTTTCTACTTTTATATGATTTTACAATCATTTTTTCATAATCTTCACGTAATATTTTTAACTCTCTATTCAGTTTATTCATCTCGAGTTGAGTCAAATAAATATCATCGTTCAATAAACGTGTCTGTTTTGATGTTGTGTTAAGTAATTTCTGTCTTAAATTAATTAGCCCTTTTTGTTGATCAATTTGTTTTAAAACCGATTTTTCTTTTTTCTTTTCAGATTCTAAACGCGCTTTATTATCAGCAATTTCTTTTAAAATCTGCGCTTTTTTTTCCTCTAATTTTTGTTGTTCAGAAGTTTGAGCAAAAGCAATAGAGGTAATAAAAAAGAAAAAAAGTATTTTAAAAAATTGGTTCATGCACTTTGAATTTTTACAAAGGTAGTTTTTGTTTTACTAAAATAAAAAATTAATCAATTTCAATTGCCTTATAATCGCTAGGTATCGAATAAGAATAACTCAAATTTTCATTAAATGTTGTGTTTTTATATTCAATATCTATTGAAACATTATTTTTTTGTGAAGCTTTAATATTGATTTCATTAGGTAAGAATATTTTTTCAACAGCTTTGTATGACGGATATTGTATTTCTAATGCTCTTTTTTGACTTACTTGTGAAATAGTTTCTTTTATTAATAGATAATTTTCGGATTCAAGGTAAAACTCTTTTGAAATATCTGAATTAGATGGTTTTGATAATTTAAATAATCTTTCATTGACTTCAGAAACCCATTTTCCTTTCGTTAAATCATCAATAGCTTTTCCAAGAAACAGATTTTGTACTTTGTTAAAATCTAAATCGGTTCCTAACCAATTGCTTAACATACTAAAATCGCCTTCAAAGTAGGTACTATTTATTTTTTCGTAATAGCTCACTTTTGTTGGTGTAATAAGTGCTTTTGCTACAGGGAAACCTAAAAATTTTATATTTATCCAAATAATTTCATCTTTTTTTATTCTAATTTCGGCGTTTATTGATTGCGATTGCTTTTGATCTTCATATTTGGCGTTGGCACGAATATTTAACGTTTTAAAATCGTAGTCATTTGCATAATGACCTTTGATAATTTTTGAAACTTCGGTAGCATCGTTAGCTAAGGCAGTTGCAACAAATTGTTTGGATTTACATCCTATTATGAAAAAAAATAATGTGACTAATAAAAGGTATTTCATTATTTTAATTGTTTTAGTTTGTTTGAATAGAATTGTTTTTTGACAGTGTCGTTCAAATTTTCGTAACTAGTAATTAATTGTTTATAAAAATTAGCTTCTAAGATTTTGTTTTCTACTACAAAATCTAATCCGTTTTCTAATAATTCTTTTGCTTTATTAAAGTTTTTTAACTGATTGAAGCCAAAACCAGCATGAAAATAATAGCTTGCTTGTGTAGGATATAATTCTGAAAAATCTGTAGCTTTTTTTGATAGAAGTTGAAAATCTTGCTTTTGCGAAATTACTTCTAAATAGTAATCGATGCTTTCAATATCTTCAGTATTTTTTTTGATTGCTTTATCGAAGTAATAAGTTGCTTTTTCTAAATCGTTTTTTTTCCAGAAAAATTTAGCTACTTCTTTAGCTACATTAATTTCTCTATCGTTATCAAAATAAGGAATTGCTTTATCGATATCTTTTAAATACGTTGAATTTTTAACTGCAAAAATCAAAAACTCATTAAAAACACGGTGCTTAATTTTTAAATCCATCCTATCATTATCCAAAATTTTGAACATCGATTTGGAAGCATTTTCACCATCGTTATTGTTTAAATGAAATTTAACTAAACTAACATGAGCCCAATCTGAATTTGGGATTTTTTTTTCCAACTGTTTTGCTACTTCAAATGCTTTATCTTCCTGATTGAAACTCGAGTATAAAACAATCAAATCGATGTAATTCTGTTCGTCTTTTGGATTCTTTTTAATAGCTTCTTCTAATTGTTCTTTCTGTGGCTTTGTATATGCATTCGATTCTTGAATCTTCAGTTTGTAGTACTCCATCGTACTAGTCAACTTCGATTTAGATTCCATATCTTTCAATAATTCCAACGCTTTTCCGTGCTGATTGGTATTCATATAAAGCGAAACTAAATCTTCTTTCATGTCGGCATCAAACTCAATTAATTTTTCTACAATTGGAATAGATTTTTGATAATCTTTAGTTACATAATAAATATCATATAGACCATTCCAATACCAACGTTGTTTACTGTCTATTTCTATTGCTTTTTTGAATGAAATTTCAGCATCAACATAATTTTTGAGACTTAAGTAATTCTTACCCAATTCATATTGAAATACTGCGTTTTTTGGCTCTTTCTCAATACATTTTTGAACCGACACTATAGCTTTATCGTAATTTTCGATTCCACGTTGTTTTAAAGCTTCATAAAAATTATCCTCGATTTGGTTGTCTACCAATGTAATGTCATCAGAATTTTCTTGCGCAAACAATTGATTCCCAAAACTAAAAAGCAGGAACGCAAATAAAACGATGTATTTTCTTTTTATCATCTATTCTAAAACCGAATAATCTCCAATACTAATACTTGTAAAATTGCCATCAAAATTAGCATGATTTCCTATCATCGCATTGTCTAAGTTGGCATTTTTTATATGAACATGTGTTTGAATTAAACTATTTTTTATGGTTGAATTCATCACATGACATCCTTTTCCTAATGAAACATTTGGTCCAACGGTTGCGTTTATCAAATACACATTCTCACCAATATAACATGGTGGAATAATAGTTGAATTTTCTAACTTCACATCAGCAGCAACTAAATTTTCGCTATCGTTATGTAAAAAACCTAACATTCTCGTGTTGGTTTCTACTGTAACGTCTTTATTTCCACAATCCATCCATTCGTCCACTTTACCTGGTACAAATTTCATGCCTTTTGTCATCATTTGTTTAATACCATCGTTAATTTGGTATTCGCCACCATGAATAATGTTGTTATCTAAAACCGATTGTAATTCGTTTTTCAACACGGCAACGTCTTTGAAATAGTAAATTCCAATAACGGCTAAATCGGATACAAATTCTTTTGGTTTTTCTACTAATTCGATAATTTCTCCGTTAGTATTTAAATTTACCACACCAAAAGCTTCTGGTTGATCCACTTGTTTTACCCAAATCACGCTATCGGCAGTAGTGTCCAAATCAAAATCGGCACGAATTAAGGTGTCGGCATAAGCGATAACAGCTGGTCCGCTTAAAGAATTTTTAGCACACATAATGGCATGACCTGTTCCTAATGCCTCATTTTGATAATAAACAGTTCCTTTTGCACCTAATTTTTGAGCAATCGTAATTAAATCTTCTTCTACTTTTTTACCAAAACTCTCGTGAACAATAAACGCAACTTCGTCTATTTTCTGATTTAAAACTCCGGCGATATCCTCTACTAATCTGTGAACGATTGGTTTTCCTGCTACAGGAATTAATGGTTTTGGAATGGTTAAAGTATGTGGGCGAAGGCGTGAACCACGACCTGCCATTGGTATTATTATTTTCATATATTTTATATTGAGTATTAAGTGTTGAGACTAAAATTGCCTACTGATTACTATTTCACTCCCGTACTTCCAAAACCGCCCTCACCTCTTGATGTTTCTGATAATTCTGACACTTCAAGCCATTCAGCTCTTTCGTGTTTGGCAATGATTAATTGTGCGATGCGTTCTCCGTTTTCGATTACGAAATCTTCATTGGATAAATTTACTAAAATCACACCAATTTCTCCACGATAATCTGCATCAACTGTTCCTGGCGAATTTAAAACGGTGATTCCTTTTTTTGCAGCCAAACCGCTTCTAGGGCGTACTTGTGCTTCAAAACCGATTGGTAATTCAATGAAAAGGCCAGTTTTTACAATGGTTCTTTCTAAAGATTTTAAAGTAATGGATTCAGAAATATTTGCACGTAAATCCATTCCAGCAGAAGCTATGGTTTCGTAGTTTGGTGATTTGTGATTTGATTTATTGATGATTTTGATTTGCATTTTTATTTATATTTTTTTGGAACATAGATGTAATAAATTTGAGAAATTCACACTAAATCTATATTTCAAGTTATTATTTTTTTCTGATGACTGTTAAAATAGTTTCTTTTTCGTTTCGGTATACAAAGTAAGCAAAAAATAAGATTGATGCAATTCCAAACACGTAAGTTTCACGTAAAATGGATACATAAAATGAAATTCCAGAGAGTATTACAGATAATCCTAAATAAGTAAAAATGGATTTCTTATCGTATGGAATTGGATATACTTTTTGTCCCATATAATACGAAATAAACATCATTGTTCCGTAAGCAAAAATGGTTGCAATTGCTGAACCCGTATAACTTATGATTGGAATTAAAAGCAGGTTTAAAACTAAGGTTACTATTGCACCAACGATTGAAATATAAGCGCCAATTCTAGTTTTATCAATTAACTTGTACCAAACCGATAAATTGGTATAAATACCTAAAAAGAAATTCGCTAAAACAATTAACGGCACAATATGCATCGCATCCCAATAAATTGCTTTTGGTACTAAAATTAATTTTAAAATATCAGCAAAAACGATAACTCCTAAACAAATAAACGAACCAAAAATAACAAAATATTTAGTAATTGTAGCATAGGTTTGGGGTGCATTTTCATTTTTTGCATGACTAAAGAAAAACGGTTCAATTCCTAATGAATAAGCTGTGCGAAACAACACCATAAACACTCCGATTTTATAACAAGCCGAATAAGCTCCAATATCTGCCATATCGACTTGCATCCAATCTAACAAGATTTTATCGAAATGTTCATTGATAGCAAAGGCAATTCCAGCAATTAAAATGGGTAAACCGTATTGCATCATTTTCTTCCACAAATCGACATCAAATTGCCTTTTAATTTTGAAATAATCAGGCAAAACCATTACCAAGGTGACTAAACTGGCAATTAAATTTGCTACAAAAATGTAACCGATTTGAAAATCTTTGTGATAAATGATTTGTAATAACGAATTAGATGATTCATTTGCTAAATCGGGTAAAAAAATCAAAAATAAAAGATTTAAGAACAAATTGATTAATACGTTTGAAATCTTAATTACCGCATATTTTATGGGACGACATTCTGCTCTAATTTTGGAAAACGGAATAATAGCTAATGCATCTAAAGCTAAAATCCAAATAGTAAAAACGATGTATTCTACATTGATTTCTGACCAAAGTGCTAAATCTTTTTGAAACAAAATAAATACTACCAAAAACACTATCGTTGAACAAAAAAGTGAAATGGTAGATGTAGAAATTACTTTATTCTTATCGCTTTCTGAATTATAAAATCGAAAAAAAGCCGTTTCCATTCCGTAAGATAAAATTACATTAAAGAAAATTAAATAGGAAAAAATAACAGAAACTTCTCCCATTTTTTCTTTATCAGTAAGATAATAAACAAAAATTGGATTTAGAATAGAGCTGATAATTCTTGGCAAAACTGTTGCTATGCCATAAATTGCCGTTTGTTTAAAAAGACTTTTATAAAGACTCAAATTATATTTATTTATAGTACAACAAATATAATTAAAACTTTGGTCTCGCGGAAGGATATTCTAAAGCTGATTTTTTTACTACATTAGTAATTTTTTGTTGGTATTCTTTTCCGCTTTTAGAGAATACTAAAATAGCTTCATTATCCTTAAGTTGGATATTGCTTCTTGGACTAGAGGATGTGCTTTTATCATCTCCCTCAAATCTTTCTTGGTTAACTCCTGTTATAATTACAGCCTGATAATATAAAGTATCCAGTTGACTAAATGAGGCTTCAAAACCTTTAAAAATAACGCGCTTTAGTTCTGCTCCTTCTGATAGCTCTGTTTTCAATTTTAATTTAAATTTAATTCCACCACCACCACCACGAACGCCAGCAATCCAATCTTGATGAAAAGATTCTGCTACTTTATTTTCGAACTGTGCTTCTACTTTATCAACAGTTCCACATGAAAATAAAAAGCCTACAAAAAAAGTGACAACTATATTTTTCATAATTACTCTTTTAACTCGTTGTTCAGTTCAACTTTAATTAAAAAGTAAAACCTCTTTATTTTAAATTACACACTTTTTAGCATAGTGTTCGATTTCGAATTTTTTAACCTCTGAAGCAATAATTAACTTTTTACGTTTAAGGGATTGTATCCCAAATAAGGAATTTCAGTTTCTTTAAAAATCACATTATAATCTTCTAATTCTTTTAATATTGGATTGTACACTTCTTTTGTAATTGGTAATTGCACGCCAGGGGTTGTAATTTTTTTATTTAATATTTTTAATGTTGCAATAGCCACTGGTAATCCAACCGTTTTCGCCATAGCAGTATATGTTTGATCATCACCAATGCAAACCATTGTAGAATCAATTTGTTTTTTCTCGCCGTTTAATTCGTAACCAAATTTATGATACATCACAATCATATCTTTGTCATTTGGTTCTAAAGCCCATTTTTCGGCTAATATTTTTTCTAAAATTTGAGCAGGAGTTGCTTTTACTAATCCCACTTTTTTGTTTGGATTAAATAAATTGATTTCAACTAATTTGTCCCAAATAATATCGTCTTGGTCAATTTTTTGAGATGCACGTAACTTGATTTCTACCGTGTCGGTTGGATGATAAGGTAAAAATGAATTCGTAAATTCTCTATACGTCATATTTTCCGAGTTATCGATAGTATACGAATCGTCAGTCATTCCTAATTGTACTAAAATATCCCAAGCTCTTGAATATCCAACTCTTCTTATCGTTCCACGATAACAAGTTAAAGCATCATCTAACCCGTAAACACTCCTGTATTTTAATGAATCTCTATTGGCATACGCTTCAAATCTTCCGTAATCTTCTACTTCTAAAAATTCTGTTCTTCTAAATAATTTTGAATATGGAATGTACTTGTAGTTCCCTTCTTGTATGAATTTCGCTGCGCCACCTTGACCTGCTAATATAACATTCCTTGGATTCCAAGTAAATTTGTAATTCCATAAGTTGGTATCGCTTTCTGGAGCAACTAATCCACCACAGAATGATTCAAATAAAATAACATTTCCACCTTTTTCACGAATCTCATCTAATACTTTCATCGCGCTCATGTGGTCAATACCTGGGTCAAGCCCAATTTCATTCATGAAAACTAAACCATTTTCTTTAGCAGCTACATCTAATTCTTGCATAGCTGGACTAATATATGAGGCTGTTACCATATGTTTTTTATAGGCGATACAATCTTTAGCAACTTCTAAATGTAAATGCGCAGGTAACATCGAAACTACGATGTCTACTTTTTGAATTTCTAATTTTCGTTGGGCTTCATTAAATATATCAAACGCAATTGCAGTAGCATTTTTGTGGTGATTTGTTTTTTGTTTCGCCAATTCTTCTGATAAATCGCCAATTGTTACATGAAGATTTTCTTTTTCTGAATTTTCTAACAGGTATTTTATAAGTGATGAAGCAGATCTACCTGCTCCAATTACTAGAATGTGTCTCATCTTTGCTTGAGTTGTGAAAATATCAAACGAAGATAGTAAAATGTTATATTTATGAAAACATTTTGTTTATTTATGTCATAATTTAACATGAAAACTTTTCCTATCTTTGGTCTCAAATTTAAAAAGATGGATAAAAGAATTCTTTTAGTGGCTACTTTTTTGGGTGTAACGGCAATAATTTTAGGAGCTTTTGGTGCACATGCATTAAAAAAAGTACTTACCGAAGTACAATTACAATCTTTTGAAGTAGGTGTGCGTTATCAAATGTATCACGCATTTTTTTTATTATTTATTGGGGTTTTTACTTTTTTGAATGAAAAGGAACGTTTGCTGATTTTTTTGCTAACAATTTTTGGAGTTTTGTTTTTTTCAGGTTCAATATATCTTTTAGCGACTAATAGAATAACAAATTTGAAAACTAAATTTTTAGGACCAATTACACCAATAGGAGGAATGTTGTTAATATCGGCTTGGAGCTATTTATTTTACTCAATTTTAAGCAAAAAACAATAAATTAAAACGCTATCTAAAATTAAATTTATAATTTTGAACTTTATTTAAAACACAACATAACAAATATTTTATGGATACGAATGCTCAAACTACAAAATCAATTTTGTTAGAAAAATACGGAATCGTTGATGTATCAGAAATAATCTACAATCCTTCTTATGAATTTTTATATAATGAAGAATTAAATTTTACTTTAGAAGGTTTTGAAAGAGGTAAGTTATCAGAACTTGGAGCAGTTAATGTAATGACAGGTGAATTCACTGGTCGTTCTCCAAAAGATAAATATATAGTAAAAGATAGTGTTACAGAAAATACCATTTGGTGGAATTCTGATAAAGCTGTAAATGATAACAAACCAATTTCTCAAATAACTTGGAATGCTTTAAAAGAAACTACAGTAAAACAACTTTCAGGAAAAAGATTGTTTGTTGTAGATGCTTTTTGTGGCGCCAATGAAGATACAAGACTAAAGGTTCGTTTTATTATGGAGGTGGCCTGGCAAGCACATTTTGTAAAAAACATGTTTATTCGTCCAACAGAAGCAGAATTAGAAAATTTTGGTGAGCCAGATTTTATTGTAATGAATGGCTCAAAAACAACTTTCAAAGAGCATGCTGCACATGGGTTAAATTCTGAAGTGTATGTTGCATTCAACTTAACCGAGAAAATTCAATTAATTGGTGGAACTTGGTATGGTGGTGAAATGAAAAAAGGCCTGTTCTCAATTATGAACTATTATTTACCATTAAAAGGGGTAGCTTCAATGCACTGCTCGGCTAATAAAGGAAAAGATGGTGATGTTGCTGTTTTTTTCGGATTATCGGGAACAGGAAAAACTACTTTATCTACTGATCCAAAACGTGAATTAATAGGAGATGATGAACATGGATGGGATAACGATGGTGTTTTTAATTTTGAAGGTGGTTGTTATGCAAAAACAATTGATTTAAGCGCAACAAACGAACCAGATATTTATGGAGCAATCAAGAAAGATGCGTTATTAGAAAATGTAACGGTTGATGCTAACGGAAAAATTGATTTTAAAGATGGTTCGGTTACACAAAACACACGTGTTTCTTACCCTATTTATCATATTGATAATATTGTAAGACCTGTTTCTAAAGCAGGCCATGCTACTAAAGTTATTTTCTTAACGGCTGATGCATTTGGTGTAATGCCTCCAGTTTCTAAATTAACTCCAGAGCAAACGAAATACTACTTCTTGTCAGGATTTACAGCTAAATTAGCAGGAACAGAAAGAGGGGTAACACAACCAGAACCTACATTTTCAGCTTGTTTTGGCAAGGCGTTCTTATCGTTGCACCCAACAAAATACGGCGAAGAACTAGTTAAAAAAATGGAAAAACATAGCGCTACAGCTTATATGGTAAACACAGGTTGGAACGGAACAGGAAAGCGTATTTCAATTAAAGATACTCGTGCAATTATTGATGCTATTTTAGACGGTTCTATTGAAAAAGCAGAAATAAAAACAATTCCAGTATTTAATTTTGAAGTTCCTACGATTTTACCAAATGTAGATGCTAATATTTTAGATCCAAGAAATACCTATACTGATGTTGTTGAATGGCAAACAAAAGCAGAAGATTTAGCCTCAAGATTTATTAAAAATTTCATTCAATATACAGATAACGAAGAAGGTAAAAACCTTGTTATTGCAGGACCGCAATTATAATTCATGAAATTCCTTATATAGTGAGAAGTTCCGAAGATTTCGGGACTTTTTTGTTGATTATTCTGCTATTGGATATGCAGATAAAAAATGAGCTTGAGTTAAGCGATATTATTAATTCATTTTATTGTCATACAATTTAAAATTTAATGTCTTCTTTTTTGGTGATATTAAATTTCTATAAATTCAAAAAATAAAATTATTCTGTCTGAATGTTGTTTTCTTCTGTTATTTTTAACATAAACAAGAAATAACTACCTTTGTTGCATCATGGAACTATTATCACTACAAGACTTACATCATCTGGCCATGAATCATGTAGGAAAAGAACTCGAAAAACAAGGATTTGAATTCATAGCCATTAACAGCCAACTCAAAAAACATCCGCAATTTGTTTGTGTTGATAAACCTACGAATACCTTACATTTTGTAATGGTGCAAGCCGTTACGTATCCCGATAATCCAGCTGAATACGATGTTTTGTTTATGGAAACCTTCATTAATCACGCCAAAGGAAAAAAAGCTAAAGTATTGTATGCTGGAGTAGGTTTTGCCAATGCAGAAGATTTCGAGAAGCCCGTTTTAAGAAATCAAGATTATATTTTAAATTATGAAGGAATTAAAGAGATTTTATAGTTTTTTGGTTATAACAATTTTATTTATTTCATGCGATAAAACTGCAGATTTTTATACGATTCAAGGTGAAGCGCAAGGAAGTACGTATTCCATAAAATATAGTTCAACCAAAGAAAAAGTAACTAAAAATCAAATCGATTCGTTGTTAACTGCTTTCGATTTATCGCTTTCTACGTATCGCCCAGATTCTAAAATTTCTAAAATCAATTCAGGAGATTCAACTGTTGTAGTCGATGATTTTTTTACAGAAACATTCCAACTTTCGAATCAAATTTATAAAGAAACGAATGGTTTATTTGATCCAACAATTGGTGTTTTAGTAAATGCTTACGGCTTTGGACCAAACAAAAAGCAAGAAAATCTTTCTCATATGCAAATCGATAGTTTGTTGCAATTTGTAGGTTTTGATAAGATTGCTTTAAATTCAAATAAAACCATTTCAAAAAAGCATCAAGAAACTTTCATCGATTTCAATGCAATTGCACAAGGTTATTCCGTTGATGTGGTCGTAAATTATTTAAAATCGAAAGGAATTGAAAATGCTATTGTTGAAATTGGAGGTGAATTATTCGCTTTAGGAAAAAACACGATTGACAATAAGAATTGGGTAGTAGGAATTGATGATCCATTACAAAAGCCAGAAGAACGTACTTTAATTGCTAAAGTAAATTTAGAAAACTTAGGAATGGCAACTTCAGGCAATTATCGTAAAGTAATGATTGATGAAAAAACGGGTAAAAAATTTGTGCATATCATCAATCCAAAAACAGGTTTAGCACAAAAAAATAATGTGTTAAGCGCAACTGTTTTATCAAAATCATCGGGTTTGTCTGATGGTTATGCAACAGCTTTTATGTTAATGAGTTTGGAAGAAAGTAAAGCATTTTTACAAAAACATCCTGAATTGTATGTTATGCTTTTATATGCAGATTCGAATAATAAAATGCAACGTTTTACTACAGATAGTTTTAATAAATTGATTAAAGAGTAATAAAAAAAGACTTTCAATTTGAAAGCCTTTTTTTCTATTTATAACAAACCGGAATAATTTCTCCTTTTGCTAAACAATATTTTTCTACTAATTCGGGAGCAATTGTTTGGGTGTAATCTACTTCTTCTACTTTAAATCCAATACTTCTTAGTTTATCAAAGTAATCTCTTCCATAAACTCTTACATGGTCATATTGCCCGAATATTTTTGCGCGCTCTTTTTCATCGGTAATAGAATCGTCAGAAAAAGTAACTTCACGAGACAAATCTTGTGGAATTTGGAAAATACCCATTCCACCTGGTTTTAAAACACGATATAATTCTTGCATTGCCTTTGTATCATCAGGGATGTGTTCTAAAACGTGATTACACAAAATCATGTCGTATGAATTGTCTTCAAAAGGCAAATTACAAATATCAGCTTTTACATCTGCTAAAGGCGAAAATAAATCGGTAGTGGTATAATCTAAATTCGATTGTTTTTTAAATCTCTTGTAAAATTCTTGTTCTGGTGCAAAGTGTAATACTTTTTTTGGTGCCTTAAAAAAATCGGTTTCGTTTTGTAAATACAACCATAATAAACGATGTCTTTCTAAAGAAAGCGTGCTTGGCGATAAAACATTGTTTCGTTGTGTTCCATAACCATAAGGTAAAAACATACGAAAGCTTTTCCCATCAATAGGGTCAGTAAAACGACTTCCTTTTAATAAAAAAGCCAAAATAGGACGCACTACAATACTCAATCGAATCAATATCGGACGAGGAATAGTGTTTAATATAAGTTTGAATAGTTTTTTCATTATAGTACTAATGGTTTTTGTCTCAACCCATCTTCTTCATTACTCACAATTCCCAAAGCATCATAGATGTAAGCAAAAGTGGATAACAATTCAGGTTTTCCGTTTACAATAGCAACATCGTGTTCAAAATGAGCACTTGGTTTTCCGTCGGCAGTTGTGATTGTCCAGCCGTCTTTATGTTGTTTAATGTTTTTGGTTCCCATATTAATCATTGGTTCGATTGCGATAACCATTCCATTAACTAGTTTTTTTCCGCGACCTCGTTTCCCATAATTAGGGACTTCTGGATCTTCGTGCATTTTTCTACCTAAACCATGTCCGCATAACTCACGAACCACACCATAACCATGACTTTCGCAATATTGCTGAATCGCATGTCCAATATCTTCTACACGATTTCCAACTTTAGTTTCACGAATTCCTACGTATAAAGATTCTTTGGTAACTTGAAGTAATTTTTTTGTTTCAGAGGTCACTTCACCAATTTCAAAAGTGTATGCATGATCACCATAAAAATTATTTTTGAAAGCACCACAATCTACCGAGATAATATCGCCTTCTTGTAATGGAACATTATTTGGGATACCATGAACTACTTGTGTGTTTGGGCTCATACAAAGCGAGTTTGGAAACCCATACATGCCTAAAAAAGCAGGTTCAGCTCCGTGCGAACGAAGAAAATCTTCTGCCAATTTATCTAAATATAAAGTAGTTACGCCAGGCTTAATTTCCTTAGCAATCATTCCTAATGTTTTCGAAACAATCAAAGCACTTTCGCGCATCAATTCAATTTCTTCTAAGGTTTTAATTACAATCATAATGCAAAATTTCGAGACAAAAGTACGAATTCAAATTCAATTCCGAAATTTCAGGACAATTTCAAAATTCATTTTTCTTTTCCTATATTACTCTAAACCTTTTAAACTAATATGAGCAATGTCATATCTTATCATTAAATTACAGTATAATTTTGTTGTATAAATTTTTATTAGGTATGGAAAAATATGTAACCGCAGCAGAAGCTGTACAAGTAGTAAAAAGTGATGATAGAGTTTATGTTCAAGCCGCAGCGGCTACACCAACAATCTTAACAAAAGCACTAACAGATAGAGCTTCTGAACTTACAAATGTGGAAGTTTGTCATTTACATACAGAGGGTGATGCTCCATATTCAAATCCAGAATTAGCTAAAAGTTTTCATGTGAATTCTTTTTTTATTGGAGCTAACGTTCGTCACACATTAAAAGCGGGGAACGGTTCTTATACGCCAGTTTTTTTAAGTGAATTGCCGTTATTATTTCGTAAAAATGTCCTAAAATTAGATGTAGCTTTCATTCATGTTTCACCACCAGATGCGCACGGATATTGTTCGTTAGGCGTTTCTGTAGAAGCAACTGTAGCAGCGATTGAAAATGCAAAAACGGTTATAGCACAAGTGAATCCAAATATGCCAAGAACTTTTGGTGATGGAATTATGCACGTTTCTGAAATTGATTATTTGGTGGAAGTAAATGTGCCAATTTATGCACATGAAGTTTCCACTTTTACAATGGAAGAAGAAAAAATAGGGACTTATGTGGCTTCATTAATTGAAAACAAAAGTACGGTTCAAATGGGAATTGGCTCGATTCCAAATGCGGCCTTGAGTAAATTAACCAATCACAAAGATTTAGGATTACACACCGAAATGTTTTCGGACGGTGTTATTAATTTAATTGAAAACGATGTCATCAACTGTAATTACAAAGGAACATTAAGAGGAAGGGCTTTGGCAACATTTTTAATTGGTTCCAAACGATTGTATGATTTTGTAGATGATAATCCGTTTATCGAAATGAAAGAATCTTCAATGGTGAATGATACCGCTCGAATTCGTAAAAATCCAAAAATGGTTTCTATAAATTCTGCAATTGAAGTGGATGTTACAGGGCAAGTTTGTGCTGATTCTATAGGAAGCACCATGTATTCTGGAGTAGGCGGTCAAATGGATTTTATTCGTGGAGCATCGTTAAGTGATGGAGGAAAAGCAATTATTGCGTTACCTTCTATTACAAAAAGAGGAGAGAGTAGAATTGTACCCTATTTAAAACAAGGTGCAGGAGTAGTTACCACAAGGGCACACGTTCATTATATTATTACCGAAAATGGAATTGCAGATTTATACGGTAAAACCTTAAAACAGCGTGCTACCGAATTAGTAAAAATTGCACATCCAACGCACCAAGAAGCAGTGGAACGTGCTTATTATGAAATGACAGGTTGTAAATAAATTATAGAGATGTAAAGATAATCTCTTATCTTTCGAGAAAGAATTTTATTATGGAATCATTCAAAGGGGAAAATATTATTGATTTTTTTGATACTTTCAAAACAGATTTAGCTTGTTTAGAGTATTTAGCTTCCATAAAATGGAAAGATGATTTTAAATTGTACTTTTTCAAACTAAATTGGACTTTTTCTAAGAGAGTATTTAGTTAAAAATTCAAAGATAAAATATTTTTTTGATTTGTTGTTAATTTTGATTTTTGGTACTCATTTCTTCGGTTTATAATTGCCATTTTCTTTAATCGTTCACGTTCTTTTAAAATTAATTCACCTCTGCTGAAGTTAAGTTGTTAATGATTCATGATAGTGTTCATTGTTGTAACGATAAACAAACTTTTCTAAAATAGCTTCTAATTCTTCTGGAGCGAAGTAATTATCAAGTTTTACGACATTTTTCATGGTTCTGTGATAGCGTTCAATTTTTCCTTGTGTTTGCGGATGATTGGTCTGCCATGTACTTGTTGCATTTGATAATTGGCTTTTAAATACGATTTTAATTCGCTTGCAATGTAGCACGACATTGTTTGTTTGATGTTCGTTTAGTTGGAATTAAACCTTTAACACCATTTTCGTTGTAAGCATGATACCAATTGTAAAACGTACTTTTATTGATTCCAATCTCCCGAAGTGTTCGATTTACGCCAATTTCTGAACGAGTAACCATGTGAATGATCTCTTGTTTTTCGGATACTGTAAGTAGCATATATTTCTTAAACTTTTCAGTTAATCCAGCATGTCCAAGCTTTTTTTTACAATATCGTAGCGTAAAACTAAATCGGCAATCATGACTTTCAAACGCTGATTTTCTTTCTTGAGTTCTGCTACTTCATCACTGGTAGCTTCTCTTGTGGTATCGCCTGCTAAACGCTTTTTACCTGCTTCTAAAAACTCTTTGTTCCATTTATAAAACTGAGATTCATTAATGGAATACTTACGGCATAACTCTGCTACTGACATTTATGCTCGTAAAGCTCTTCCATAACAGTTTGGATTTTCTGTTCGGAACTAAAGATTCTTCACGTGTTTCTACGAATGTCTTTGATGAAATTCTATGCTGTTTTTTTCTTAGGTGTTTTCATAAACTAAAGATTCTATTTTTTGAATTTGCTATCAAACAGTTTGTATAAGCTGCCTAAAACAGCTCTTTGATAATATATTCTTCCGAAATTCCTTCGGCGTCGGCTTTATAATTTTTTACAATTCTATGACGAATAATTCCGGTTGCAACCGCCTGAACATCTTCGATATCTGGAGAATATTTTCCATTGAAAGCGGCATTGGTTTTTGCTGCTAAAATTAAATTTTGAGAAGCACGCGGACCTGCTCCCCAATCAATATACGTTTTTACAAATTCATTTGATAACGGATTATCAGGACGCGTTTTACTTACTAACGAAACCGCATATTCAATTACATTATCTGCTACAGGAATTTTTCGGATTACGTTTTGAAAGTTGATAATTTCTTGGGCAGAAAATAATGGATTTACTACTGGCTTTAAATCTGATGTTGTTACTTTAACCACATCGACTTCTTCTTGAAAACTTGGATAATCTAATTTAATCGCAAACATAAAACGGTCTAATTGTGCTTCAGGCAACGGATAAGTTCCTTCTTGCTCAATTGGATTTTGAGTTGCCAATACAAAATAAGGTAAACTCAATTTATAATGATGTCCTGCAATGGTAACTGCTCGCTCTTGCATGGCTTCTAGTAGAGCAGCTTGTGTTTTTGGTGGTGTTCTATTAATCTCATCGGCTAAGATGATATTTGAAAAAATTGGTCCTTTTATAAATTTAAACTGGCGGTTTTCATCTAAAATTTCACTTCCTAAAATATCCGAAGGCATTAAATCGGGAGTAAATTGAATACGTTTAAAATCTAAACCTAAAGCTTGTGAAATTGTATTCACCATCAAAGTCTTGGCTAACCCAGGAACACCGACTAATAAGGCGTGACCTCCCGAAAAAATACTCAAAATAATTTGATGTACTACTTCGTCTTGACCAACAATTACTTTGGCTATTTCTTGTTTTAACGCTTTTTGTCTTTGAACTAATTCCTGAATGGTCGCTACGTCTGACATATTAAATTTAGAATTTAGAATTCGAAAAAATGAATTGAATTATTAATTGCCTAAAATAAGAAAAAAACTTATAAAAAACCCTCTGAAAATTCAAAGGGTTAGTTAATTTATTTTTTAGACCAGTTATTTGTAAACTGACAATCTTTGTAATCATCACTAATTTTGATGTATGTTTCTTTTATTTTTTCTTCAGTCCATTTTGTAATTTCTTTGATTTGCTTATCGCGAAGCGCTAACTCTTTAATCTTTAAATAGTCTTTAGAAAAATCCGCTTGATGTTCTTCGTTTCTATTATTAACTGTAATTATTTTATAGAATTTTCCTCCTCCACGTTCTTCTTCTAAAATTGGCATTGAAACTTCTCCATCTTTTAATTCTGAAACTTGTGCATATAAAGCTGGATCCATTTTTGTTAATTCAAATCTTGGTTCCATAGTTCTTGGATTTAATAAAACTCCACCATTATTTCTTGTTTCTTTTTCATCTGATGAAGATTTAGCTGCATCGGTAAACGAAATTTCTTTACTATCGATTTTAGATTTTATTGTTTCTATTTTAGATTTTGCATCTTTTATTGCTTGTGATGAAACTTTTGGAGAAATTAAAATATGCCGTAATTCAATTTCTTGTCCTTTAATTTTTTCAACCATAATAATATGGTAACCAAATTCGGTTTCAAAAGGCTCTGAGATTTCACCTTCAGCTAAACTAAATGCAACATCTTTAAATTCTTTTACGAATTGAGTTTTACGATTCATTTTATAAAAACCTCCATTTGAACTTGAACCTGGATCTTCTGAAAATAAAACCGCTTTACTAAAAAAACTTGAACCAGTTAATACTTCTTGACGAATTTCGTTTAATTTTTCAATTACTCTTTTTTTCTCATCTTCTGTAATTACAGGTTTCACTACAATTTGAGCTACTTCCATTTCGGCTCCAAATGTTGGAATTTCATCTGCGGGAATTCTTTTAAAGAAATTTCTAACTTCTTCTGGAGTAATGGTTACTTCGTCAACAATCTTTTTTTGCATTTGAGAAGTTAATTTGTTCATTTTTATGATGTCATAAAAGTAACTTCTAAACTCTTCTTCGTTTTTCTTTTTGTAGAATTTTAATACTTTATCCATTCCTCCAACTTGTTCTACCATAGCATCAATTTGCTCATTCATATAGCTATTTACTTCGGTATCAGTAACAATAATACTATCTTGAATAGCTTGGTGTGCATATAATTTGTCCTCTAATTGCTTACCAAACAATTCACAACGTGTTATATTTTTGGTATCAATTCCCTGTGCTTTTAATTGAATAAATTCCAAATCAATATCAGAATTTAAAACGATATAATCACCTACTACAGCGACAACTCCGTCAACTTTTTCTTTCTTTTGAGCAAAAACTATTGTGGTTATTAATAATAAAAGTGGTAAAAGGGACTTGCTATTTATAAATTTCATATTTACTGTCATTGATTGCATCATTGGTAATCTCTTTTTCTAATGTATTTATTAATTCTAATTTTCTATTATTAATTATAATATGCTTTATTGTTGTTTTTAAAAAATCTAAAGGGGTTGGACTATCTTTTGGCAAAACTTTGTTAACTTTTACGAACCAAACAGTAGTTGAATCGAGATAATCAAAATTAATACCATTTAATATGTATTTATTTTTATTTTCAATATTTAAAAAAGGTAATTTTTCATACACTTGATTAATATCTACCCAAATTGAGTCGTTAAATGCATAGCTTTTAAATTTAACTGCTTGCTGTTCTAACTCTTTTCTATCTTTTTTGGTAAAGGAACTAAACTTTGCTTTAATATTTGCAATTTTTGGATTTTCTTTAACTAAATTGATATATCTCAATTTAATAAGCTCCGAAGAATTTTTAAAAAACTGCTTATTTGTATTGTAATAACTTTCAATTTGATCTTCGGTAACTATTGTGTCAATTTGTCTAATTACCAAATCTTCTAAATAAGCTTTTGTATACAAATCAACTTTATATTGATTGATTAACTCATTGAATTCAGCAACTTTTGCTTTACTAATATTTCTTTCAGAAGATTCAAATAATAATTTTTGAATTGCCCATCTGTCAATAAATGATCTTACAATTACAATACTATCTTTTTTTAAAGTTCCACTTGGAACTAAATTAGCAATATCTTCTAAATACAAATAACTTTTTCCTACACGTGCAATTGCTTTGGGTTCTTTTGATCCTCTAAAGTAATCACAAGAAGTTACCCAAAATACAAGTAAAACTATTTGAATCCAAATCTTCATTTATCTTTGTAGTTGTTCTTTTACAACATCAAAAACCTTTGAATTAATTTTAACATCAAACTCTTTTTTTAATTCATTAACCCAATTATTTTCTAAATGTTGTTGGTAATCGTTTACTACTTTTCCAGTACATTCCGAAAGTTTTTTATCTTCTACTTCTATGATTTCTAAAACGTCTATTACAAAATGGTATTGATCTTTCGTAACTATATTCGAAACTCCTTTTGATAAGTTAGAATACTGAGGTAAAATATCAAAATCTTCTTCAAAAAGACCAGATTTTACCATAATATTTATTTTACCATTCTCATTAAGTTTTTCTTTAATGTAGTCGATTGATTTTCCCTTTCTTAATAACTTTTTAGCTTTTATAATTACATCTTTATCTGTTGACGAAAAGATGTTTGTATCAAAACGTTTTTTCCATTGATATTTTTTTATGTTTTGCTTGAAATAGTTAGACAAACCTAACGTATCTGTTTTTGCTTTTGTCCAAATTTCTTTTTCCATCAAATCAAACAACAATAAACCATCTCTATATTCATCCATTACATATTTGAATTCAGTAAATTCGTTTTCTAAATTGTCATTATAATAGGTTGTAACTTGTTCATCAATAAATTTTTCAAACAATTCATCAACCAATTTTGAGATTGGTTTTGTTTTAATTTTTGACTTTTGTTGCGTTTGAATAAAGTTTAAGAATACAACAGCAGAAACTTGCTTAGATTTATTGATTGTTAAAATAGTTTTGTTGTAATCTTTAAGATTTGTTGGCATTTCCCAAGTTTGCGAATAAAAGTCATCTGTAACTATTTTTTTTATAGAAGCTAATATTCTTGAATCTTTTACTTGTGGGTATTTTGTTCTTAATTTTTTTGCTAATGACTTTGTAATTAATAACGAACGCTCGTCTTTTCTAACTTTTTCTTCTAATTCATTTTTCATATCTGCTAAAGATTGAACCGGGTGCTTATCAATTAATTTAACAATGTGCCATCCAAATGATGATTGAAATGGTTTTGAAATATCGTTTTTGTTTTGAAGTGAAAAAGCAATATTTTCAAATTCTTCAGAACTTAATTGACCTGAGCCAAAACGTTGTAAAACACCATCTTTTGAAGCAGAAGATTTATCTTCAGAAAATTGATTAACTAAACTTTCAAAACTTTCACCTTGCTGAATTTTTTGATAAATATCATCAATAGTTTGCTTTGCTTTAGCTTCTAATTGTGTATTTGGAGTGGATGGTTTCATAATCATAATGTGAGCAACTGTGACTTCTCCTCTATTATCTCTTTTGTCTACAACTTTTACTAAATGATAACCAAAACGTGTTCTAAATGGCTCAGAAACTTCACCAACATTTGTTCTAAATGCAGCGTTTTCAAACGAGTAAACCATTCTAAAAGCAGAAAAATAGCCTAAATCTCCATTATTTTCTTTTACTGAAGGATCTTCAGAAAACTGCTGAGCAACTTTCACAAAATCTTCTCCTGCATTTAGTCTTTTTTTGATGTCTTTTATTTTATTGAGTGCTTTTATTGTATCTTCGGGCGAAGCGCCTTCATCAACTAAAATTAAAATATGTGAAGCACGAACTTCTTTTGTCATACGACTGTATGCTTCTTGCACTAATTCGTTAGTAACTTTAGAATCGTTTATGTAATTTTTTGAAAGCTGATTGCGGTATGATTTTAATTCGTTTTGATAAGTAACCGAATTTTGTAATCCAATTTTGTTTGCTTTTTCAACTTTAAGCTTGTAGCCTAAAAATAACTCCAAGTATTTATCTAAGTCTTTTTGAGAATCATCTTTTACTAAATCTAAATTTTTATTATACACTCTAATAAATTCATCTGTATAATACGGATGATTGTTAATCGTAAATAGAACTTCTTTTGTTTGAGAAAACAAAAACGATTGAACAAATAAAAAACCAAAAATAAGTAGGCGACTAATTTTCATATTAATTTATACATTTTTAAGTTGTAATCGACAAAAATAACAATTCATAAGTATTTAACAACATTTATAGGCAACTATTAACAGAAAACTCTACAAAAAAAGTTACTTTTGCACAAAATTATTGAATAATGAGCTTTACAGAAGAAATAGCAAGAAGACGAACTTTTGGAATTATATCGCATCCCGATGCTGGTAAAACAACATTAACCGAAAAACTACTTTTATTTGGTGGTGCTATCCAAGAAGCTGGAGCTGTTAAAAGTAATAAAATTAAAAAAGGCGCAACTTCCGATTTCATGGAGATTGAGCGTCAAAGAGGGATTTCGGTGGCAACATCGGTATTAGCTTTTATTTATAAAGACAATAAAATCAATATTTTAGATACACCAGGACACAAAGATTTTGCCGAAGATACGTTTAGAACATTAACTGCTGTAGATAGTGTTATTGTTGTAATTGACGTTGCAAAAGGTGTTGAGGAACAAACCGAAAAATTGGTTGAAGTTTGTAGAATGCGAAACATTCCTATGCTAGTTTTTATCAACAAATTAGACCGTGAAGGTAAAGATGCTTTTGACTTGATGGACGAAGTGGAACAAAAATTAAGACTTCGCGTTACCCCATTGAGTTTTCCTATAGGAATGGGTTATGATTTTAAAGGAATTTACAATATTTGGGAAAAAAATATCAATTTATTTGAAGGTGATAGCCGAAAAAATATTGAAGAAACCATTGCTTTTAATGAAATTAATAATCCAGAATTAGAAAAAATTATCGGTGAAAAACCAGCAAATCGTTTACGAGAAGAATTGGAATTAATTGAAGAAGTTTATCCTCCATTTAATTTAGAAGAATATCTTTCAGGCGATTTGCAACCTGTATTTTTTGGTTCGGCTTTGAATAATTTTGGTGTGAGAGAATTATTAGATTGCTTTGTTGAAATTGCACCAACACCGAGAGCAAAAGAATCGGATACTCGATTAGTTAAGCCAGAAGAAGAAAAATTGAGTGGATTTGTATTCAAAATTCATGCAAATATGGATCCAAAACATAGAGACAGAATTGCGTTTGTAAAAGTTGTTTCGGGAACTTTTGAAAGAAACAAACCTTATTTACATGTGAGATTGGGTAAAAATTTAAAATTCTCAAGTCCGAATGCTTTTTTTGCTGAGAAAAAAGAAATCGTAGATATTTCCTATCCAGGTGATATTGTAGGTTTGCACGATACTGGAAATTTCAAAATTGGCGATACCTTGACCGAAGGTGAAAAAATGAATTTTAAAGGAATTCCGAGTTTCTCGCCAGAACATTTTAGATATATAAACAATGCTGACCCGTTGAAATCCAAACAATTAGAAAAAGGTGTAGACCAATTAATGGACGAAGGTGTGGCACAGTTGTTTACCTTAGAAATGAACGGAAGAAAAGTAATTGGAACAGTTGGTGCCTTACAATATGAAGTTATCCAATACCGTTTAGAACATGAATATGGTGCAAAATGTACGTATGAAAATTTCCCTGCATTTAAAGCTTGTTGGGTAAAACCGCAAGACCCTAAAAATGCTGAATTTTCCGAATTTAAACGTGTAAAACAAAAATTTATGGGAACTGACAAGTACGGACAATTAGTTTTCTTAGCTGATAGCGATTTTTCTATCCAAATGACACAACAGAAATATCCAACAGTAGAATTGTTTTTTACTTCGGATTATCAGAAGAGATAAAGAAAAGCCAATGTTTGAAATAGCTTTTTTGTTGAAAACTATCTATTTCTCTTTTGCTCTCTTGCCAACAAAGTATTTTTTAACAACATCGCAATTGTCATTGGTCCTACTCCACCGGGTACTGGTGTAATGTATGAGGCTTTTTTAGATACATTTTTAAAATCTACATCGCCAACAATTTTATAGCCTTTTTCAGTAGTTTCGTCTTCAACTCTTGTGATGCCTACGTCGATTATTACTACGTCATCTTTCACCATTTCTGCTTTTAAGAAATTTGGAACTCCTAAGGCTGAAATAATAATATCTGCTTGTGAAGTAATTTGGTTGATGTTTTTAGAATGACTATGCGTAACAGTAACAGTTGAATTTCCAGGAAATCCTTTTCTTCCCATTAAAATTCCCATTGGTCTTCCTACGATGTGACTTCTTCCTATAACTACAGTGTGTTTTCCATCGGTTGGAACATTATATCTTTCTAACAATTCTAAAATTCCAAAAGGTGTTGCTGGAATAAAAGTGGACATATCTAAAGCCATTTTTCCAAAATTTTCGGGATGAAAACCATCTACATCTTTGTTTGGATCAATAGCTTCAATTATTTTTTGAGTATCGATTTGTTTTGGTAAAGGCAATTGAACAATAAATCCATCAATAGCATCATTTTCGTTCAATTCTTTGATTTTTTTCAAAAGTTCCGTTTCAGAAGTTGTGCTTGGCATTTTAATCAAAGTCGATTCAAAACCCACACGTTCACACGATTTTACTTTACTTCCAACGTAAGTTAAACTTGCTCCGTCGTTTCCAACAATAACTGCTGCTAAATGTGGCACTTTTTCGCCTTTAGCTTTCATTTGAGCTACCTCAGCAGCAATTTCATTTTTAATATCTTCCGATACTTTTTTCCCGTCTAGTAGTTGCATTATTTATTGTTTCAGGTTAAAGTTTCGGGCTTAAGTTGTGTGTTTTCCAAAACTAATAGTTAGTATATTTTAATAAATTTAAGGTTTAAAACTTCCATAATTTACATTCTCGGCATTCTACCTTTAATTCCCGACATGGCTTTCATCAAATTTTTTCCGCCACCACCTTGCATCATTTTCATCATCTTACTCATTTGGTCGAATTGTTTCATTAATTGATTTACTTCTTCGATTTTTCTTCCCGAACCTTTTGCAATTCTGGTTTTACGCTTTACATCGATTAATGATGGTTTACTTCTCTCTACAGGCGTCATTGACTGAATAATTGCCTCAATATGTTTGAAAGCATCGTCTTCAATTTCAACATCTTTTAACACTTTTCCAGCTCCAGGAATCATTCCAACAAGATCTTTCATGTTTCCCATTTTCTTTATTTGCTGAATTTGTGCTAAAAAATCGTCGAAACCAAATTCGTTTTTTGCAATTTTTTTTTGCAATTTTCTTGCTTCTTCTTCGTCGTATTGTTCTTGTGCTCTTTCTACTAAAGAAACAACATCTCCCATTCCCAAGATTCTATCCGCCATACGAGATGGATAAAACACGTCGATAGCTTCCATTTTTTCACCTGTACCGATGAATTTAATAGGTTTGTTTACTACCGATTTAATCGAAATGGCTGCTCCACCACGTGTATCACCGTCTAATTTTGTTAAGATAACTCCGTCAAAATTTAATCTATCGTTAAACGCTTTTGCAGTATTTACAGCATCTTGACCTGTCATCGCATCCACTACAAACAAAGTTTCTTGTGGTTGAATAGCTTTGTGTACGTTTGCTATTTCGTTCATCATTTGTTCATCTACTGCTAAACGACCTGCAGTATCGACAATCACCACATTAAAACCATTTTCTTTTGCGTGCTTGATGGCGTTTTGAGCAATTTCAACAGGATTTTTATTTTCTGGTTCTGAATATACTTCAACACCAATTTGTCCACCCACTACATGCAACTGATTAATTGCCGCAGGACGATAAATATCACAAGCAACCAATAAAGGCTTTTTATTCTTTTTAGTTTTTAGAAAATTAGCTAATTTTCCCGAAAAAGTAGTTTTCCCAGAACCTTGTAAACCCGACATCAAAATCACAGTTGGGTTTCCTGATAAATTAATTCCAGCGGCATCACCACCCATTAACTCTGTCAACTCGTCTTTAACGATTTTAATCATTAATTGACCTGGCTGTAACGTAGTTAATACGTTTTCACCAATTGCTTTTTCTTTTACTCTTGTAGTAAAATCTTTAGCAATTTTAAAGTTAACATCGGCATCTAATAATGCTCTACGTACTTCTTTTAAAGTATCAGCAACATTTACATCAGTAATTTTACCATGACCCTTTAAAATATGAAAAGCCTTATCTAACTTATCGCTTAAATTATCAAACATAATTTTTGAATTTGTGTAATGAAATGCAAAGATAACATAAACTTATAAAGTTGCAAAGTGACAAAATGAGTTTGTCTTAAATAAAAGTCTATACTAAAAAACTTCCATGAAAAAAATCAAAGAATTTAATTACACCCAACGGGTTATTTATAATCCAAACCATCCGCCATTTGAATTAATCAATCATCAGTTTCACAATCGTTACAACATTCTAATACTACATCTTCTAAAATGGTTATGTCAAAAATTGTATAGCTACTTCTTCATATTTTTCTTTCCGTTAGGTTTGCAAAGAGAAAAAAAATGTTAAAATTATAGAATTTAATTTTGCAAAAAACTAACACCACCGCAGGCACTTTATTTTTTTTTCGAGGTATTTAG
>Ga0209480_10000178_pt1 | contig 56915 bp, 47 predicted proteins | sample JI61114C2DNA_FD_187501 | JGI IMG/M metagenome (GOLD analysis project Ga0209480, IMG submission 187501) | Wastewater effluent complex algal communities from Wisconsin, to seasonally profile nutrient transformation and Carbon sequestration -... | ecosystem: Engineered > WWTP > Effluent > Algae...
TTTTATAAATAGCTCCCACATCCTTTTGTGAAAGTGAGTTATAGTTCTCAATATATTTGTCCGTACTTGGATCAAAACCAATTGATGCAAAAATTTTGGTAATTTCTTCCGTACCATACTGACTGCCTTTTTTAATTGCTTTGTGGCAATTCATGCAGGTACTTGTAGCAGGTATGACAGACTGTTTACTTCTTCGTGCTCCATCATGACAAAATTGGCAGTCAATTTTATTTATACCTGCATGTGTGACATGAGAGAATTTTATTGGTTGATCAGGAGCATAATTCTGTTGACGTCCCAAATTAATTGCATTATTAACTGTGGTATAACCTCCCAATACAATCAATGCAAATAGCACTACTCCTATTACAGATTTAGATGTCAATAACTGCATTACAGTCTTTTTCTCAACAACTTCACCTGCTCTCTCTTTTTCAATTCTGTTTAAGCCTCTTGAAATACCTCCCAATACAATTGCTAATATAGCAAGTAGACCAAAAATAGCAAAGTAAATCCAAGTGTTATCCTTTGGGGCAACTACTGCTGCATCTGCTGCCACACCTGCGGCTTTGGGAGGGTAAGAGCCATCAATGACCCCATTTGTGTAAGCTAGAATATCATCGATATCCGCATCCGACAAAGTAGGGAATGCTGTCATCACAACCGGCTTGTATTCATTCCAGATCTTTACTGCCTGAGGATGACCTTCAGCTATCATAGCCTGTGAGTTCTTGATCCATCTGTAAAGATCTTCCTTAGGATATGCTGCCCAATCCGACAATCCAGTCATAAGCGCTGGACCGGTCAGCTTATCTTTCATGTTCTTATTGTGACAAGTGGCACAATTGGCCTTAAAAAGGTCTTTTCCCTTGTCAAGATTGGCTGCTGTTACTGCACTAAGCGAAAAAATAGTGAGTAGAAAAATAACAATTGACTTCAAACTGCGCGTTTTTAAATATTTCGTACAATTAATCATGCTTAAGAGGTATAGATTGCAATACTTAATATAATTCTTCAAAAGATTAATCACGCAAAAATAACCAACTGTTAAATATTTTAACTATTTCATGAAAGAAATATAGCTATTTAGATTATTTCTAATTAAGATTAGTTGGCAAATGCTTTGAAATCAAAATATTAGATTTTACAAGTACTTGATAATGATACATATAAATTTATAATATTTGATATCCGACCAACTAATGGTATAATCCTAAAATATTTAATGTTGGAATTAATTCTAATTTCACTCAATTAAAAACATTAATTCCTTAATTTTCTTAACTAAAAGACATAGAATATCTCAAAAATAGGATTTTCTCAGATAGAGACTTTCGCCTTAATATGAGGATGTGGATCGTACCCAGTTAGGACAAAATTTTCAAACTTAAAATCATTAATATCTTTAATCAGAGGATCAATTGTCATTAAAGGCAAGGATCTTGGGGATCGGCTTAATTGAAGTTTCGCCTGCTCAAAATGGTCTGAGTATAAATGAGCATCTCCAAATGTATGTACAAAATCTCCATATTCTAGGTCACACACCTGAGCCATCATCATAGTCAACAAGGCATAAGAAGCAATATTGAAAGGGACTCCAAGAAAAACATCGGCTGAACGTTGGTATAATTGGCAAGACAATTTGCCATCCGCAACATAAAACTGAAATAAGCAATGGCAAGGACTCAAGGCCATTGCATCCAGATCTGCTACATTCCATGCATTTATGATGATTCTGCGTGAATCCGGGTTATTTTTTATGGTATTAATTGCAGTTAATAATTGATCATAAGTTTTGCCATCTGCTCCTTCCCAACTTCGCCATTGTTTGCCATATACCGGACCAAGATCGCCATTTTCATCTGCCCATTCGTCCCAGATGCGCACTTCATGATCGTTAAGGTACTTTATATTAGTATCTCCTTTGATGAACCAAAGTAATTCGAAGATAATAGACTTAAGGTGCAACTTCTTAGTAGTCAACATTGGAAATCCCCTGGATAGGTCAAATCTCATCTGATGCCCGAATATACTTTTAGTACCGGTGCCGGTGCGGTCTGCCTTAAAAGTCCCATCTTCAAGGATTGTGCTTAATAAGTCTTGATATTGTTTCACCTTTTTAATTCTAAATTATAAATGATCTAAAATGGGTAATGGGTAATGGGTAATTGGCATTCGGTAATGGGTAATCGGTAATGTTACACATATATTATTATTCATTATTCATTATTTATTAGAAACTACCTTCTCAATTTTGCCAACCCCGTGATCTCCCTTACTTCATCAATCGTCTGTTGTGCTTTTTTCCTTATCTGAGCGCTACTTGCAAAAACTTGCTCCTTTACGGAATCTTCATTTTCACGGATATGTTGCAGATTATTTTTAAATTTTTGTGTTAATTCGATAAGGGCTTCTGCCACATCGCCTTTTAGCGCTCCATATTGAAGACTGCCACTCTCCCACTTTTCGAAATTGACTTTATAAGCTTCAGTTTTATTGCAAGCTTTAAGTAGTTCAAAAAGGTTCTTAACACCGGGGCTCATCACTCCGGACTGTGCTTCACCTGAGTCCGTCACTGCTGACTTCACTTGCTTAGTGATGATATTTGCATCACCAAATAAACTAACAAAATGCTTTTCTCCAAGACTCTTGCTCATTTTCTTTTCAGGATTTGCTAGCGACAACAACTTTGGTGTTTCAGTAAATAAAGCCTCGGGACTTCTGAAATAATCTACTTCAAAATTATTGTTAAATCGTTCAGCAATATTACGAGAGAGTTCTAAGTGCTGCTCCTGATCTTTGCCGATAGGAACGTAATCTGCTTTATATAGTAATATGTCTGCAGCCTGCAGCACCGGATAAAACAACAAACCAGCCGAAACCAATGAATCCTTTGAGGTTTCCTTTGTCTGATCACTTTTGTCTTTAAATTGTGTCATTCTGGTCAATTCTCCATACGAACAAACACAAGAAAGGATCCATGTGAGTTCTGTATGTTCTGGTATTAAAGACTGAATAAAAAGATTTTCAGCTTTAACGCCACATGCCAGTAATTGATAAACCATTCTCCATGAATTATTTTGAAGGTTCTCAGCTTTATAAGGCATTGTCATAGAATGATAGTCTACAACGGAATAGGTACATTCGTAACTTTCCTGTAGATCTACCCAGTTTTTAATTGCACCAAAATAGTTTCCTAAGTGGAGCTCACCTGTGGGCTGGATGCCGGAGAGAATTTTTTTCATTGTTATTTTGTATAATATTTTTTAATTCGATATTAATTAAAGACTCCCCCCTAGCCCCCTCAAAAGGGGGAAATCTGACCAACTTTATTTTTGCTTCAGATTTTGCTTCTTCAAATATACCTTTTTGATTTTAAAGCAATATAATTGACTTCTGACCATTGAAAACTGAACACTGAACACTGACTTACTGACCAATGACTGCAATCACGGAAATTTCAATATTCACAAACTTCGGAAGTGCTGCAGCCTGGACTGTTTCACGTGCTGGAGTTTCTTCACCTGAGAAATATTCAGCGTAAACTGCATTTATCCTTGCAAACTGATTCATATCCGCTACGAAGACTGTTGACTTGACGACATGGTCGAAAGTAAGTCCTCTTGCTTCAAGAATGGCTTTCAGATTACTGAATACTTGCCTTGTTTCCGTCTCAATATCGTCTTGTATCAATTCTCCGCTGACAGGGTCCAAAGCTATTTGGCCGGATACGAATAACATCCCATTAGCTTCGACAGCCTGACTGTATGGCCCTATTGGAGACGGAGCATCCGGAGTATAAATTATTTTTTTCAAAGTAGATTATTTTATTAGGAAAGGCCAAATATAAAAAAACCTGACCTCTTGTGAAGATCAGGCAAAAATTTATTTTCTGAGACGATAGGTAGTTGTACTTAACCCTCGGTGTCCTCGATATCTTTGGCTGCAGCAGCCTCTATTACCTTTCTTCCTCTGTAGAATAATGCACCTTCAGACCAATGTGCTCTGTGCATCATGTGGCTCTCTCCTGTAGTCTTATCTGTTCCAACAGTAGGCAAAGTCAAACTATCGTGCGTACGTCTTTTCCTTTTTCTTTGTTTAGAGTGTCTCCACTTTGGATTTGGCATTGTATTTTAATTTAAATATTATACTAATTATTCTTCACTATCTATCTGCAAACCTGTAAGGTTAGACCAGATATCTGTCGAAGTCTTTATTTCTTCTTCTTCATCATCCCAACCGCTTAATCTGTCCAGGACAGTATCATCGCAAGGTCTGGGCTCCTCATCATCACAATCGTAAGTCTTCTGGATCGGCAGGCCGACTATAATACTATCAAGAATGATCTTGGCAACATTGAGTTCGGTGGATTCTTTCATTATATAAATGATGTCTCCATCGTCTAGTTCCTTATCGGCGTATTTGATCAGTATCTCATTATTTCCTGTGATAGGAAGATCAATGTCGGCAGTGCATCTGTCGCAAACAGTCTTCCAGAATCCCTCAAAATCAATATTGAGGATCATCATGTCCATGTTCTTGTCAATGACAAGATTTACTTTGAAATTGCCGGATTCTATGAGTTCAGTATCGGACAATTTGAAAAAATCGTCATTGATATCAAACTGATATTCATGCAAACCAATATGTAAGCCTTTGACTGGCAAGGTAAACTGATCAAAAAAAGCCATTCCTATTCATACTTTTACAAATGGACTGCAAAGGTAATTTTTTATTTTTAAATTACAGCACATATATATAAAAAAAATTTATCCTTGTTCTAATACCTAAAACATTTTAGAAGTTACATAATTTCAGTTTAAACAAGAATCTCAAAGTTAGCCGAAATCCCACTTAAAGAAAATATATACCATCATTTATATTTAGCCAATAAAATATACTGATAATCCAATGACACGTCATCCGATCGTTCTATTGTATAGCCTGCTTCTTTAAGCTCTCTTTCTGCTCGGTTGAGCCCTACCCTTTCTTCATATGGAGGACCAAATGGAATAACTTTCCTTTTATAATCAATAATCAATATCCTGGCTTTAGGCCTGAGGTACTTTTTTAAATTGCGCAGATAGGTCGTTCTGTCCTGAATATACATATAAGTGTTGGATAGAAAAACGATATCGACGCTTTGAGGCTGGAGTTCAGGATCTGAAGGTTTTGCAAGTTTAATTTCCAATTTATTAGAGATGGAGGTATCCAGCTTTTGGGACAACATCCGCATCCTTTCAAGCGGTCCTTTGTCAATATCAACAGCGATGACTTTCTTTGCCTGTTGCAATAATCTAAATGTGAAAAAGCCTGTTCCGGCACCAATATCTGCGACCACCTTGTCTTTCATGTCACCAAGGAGCTCCATAACCATCTCAGGTTTTTGCCAAATCACCCTGTCTGGTTCATTGTCTGACTGATCAAATTCCTTAGGGTTGATATTTGTATCCGTATCAGGTCGTGTTATGTCCTGAGGAATTTCCTTTACTTCTTGTTTGCAGGCCGAAAATAATCCAAACCAAACACATAAACCCACGATGACAAAAATATTACGAGGCATCCTTTATATTTAAGATGAAAGCTGACACAAATTTAATATCAAAAATGAATTATACTCATAGACTTTAAATTAATCTAACATTTTTATTAATTCGTTTACCTTAAAAGGATATTCGAAGCTTGGAAAAAGATGAATGATGGATTAAAATATTTATCATTTTGAAAATATTATAATTTTTGAATAAACTTTTGTTAAAATTATTGAAATGTAGGGAAATGTTTTATACTTGTAAAAAAGGTATTCTAAGATATGTTAGTGAGTAACAAGATCATAGCTGCATATGGAGGTTCAATCAATGAATATGAAAAAGGAAGCTATATTTTCTATGAAGGAAGTAAACCGAACTACTTTTTTCAGGTCATAAAAGGGAGTGTTAAAGTGATACAATATAATGACAAGGGAAATGAAATTCTATTGGGGTTATTCAGTTCCGGAGAAACTTTTGGGGAACCACCTTTAATAGCAAACAAACCATATCCAAGCTATGCTGTAGCCTATACAAATGTAGAATTGTATAAAATATCGCGTGACAATTTTTTGAAAATATTGGATATTTATCCGGAGATAATGAAGCGCCTTCTTTTCTCCCTTTCCAATCGAATAATAGCCAAATCAAATTCTTCAAAAATTTTGATTTCTAATAATGCAGAGGAGAAACTATTGCGCTTATTTTACAATTTAAAAAATGATCAAGGGAACATTTCTCCTATGATTGTGCCCTACACTCGTCAGCAAATTGCCAACATTACCGGACTCCGTGTAGAAACAGTTATTAGAACTATCATTAAATTGAGTGGTGACAATAAATTAAAAATCGTAAACCGTAAAATACAAATTTGATATATGTTTAAATCCGAAATTAAAACCTGGGTAAGAATATGCATTTTCAATTTAATGATCGTTGCTGTTTTAGGTTCACTGATGCGCTTCAAAATTGCATTTGAATTTCCTTTTTTCGTACAGAAAAATTTGTTACATTCTCATTCGCATTTTGCTCTTTTTGGCTGGATATCTTTTATCTTGATGATACTCATAGCCAATAATTTAGGGGATACTATTTCTGAAAAAGATACCAAGCAATTCAGAATTATTTTTATTGGTTCTCTTATATGCGCTTACGGTATGCTTATATCATTTGCACTTCAGGGTTACGGACTTTTTTCAATTTTCTTTTCAACATTATCTATACTCCTGTCATTTACATTTGGTGGACTATATTATAAAACAACCAGGAGTCTCGAAAATACAGTTAGTAGAAAATGGTTTTTAGCAGCAATTGTATTTAATATTATATCAGCAGTCGGAATATGCTATCTAAGTTATATGATGGCTTCAAAAAACTATGATCAGCATTTGTATTTGGCGTCTGTTTATTGGTATCTACATTTTCAATACAACGGCTGGTTCCTATTTGCAGTGGTTGGACTAATCATTCATCATCTTGAAATAGCCAAAATATACATTAAGCATGAAAAAATAATTTTCCGGACTCTCGCAATTAGTTGCGTACCAACATATGGACTTTCGGTATTATGGCTAGATCTACCAATTTGGATATTTTTGCTAGTAATTATCGGAACAACCTTACAATTATTAGGTAGTTACAGATTGGTATCGGGGATTATTTCAAAAAAAATAATTTCGAATTTAAAACTAAACCTGACTACGAAAATCCTTTTTGGAATATCCGGCATGGCCTTTTCATTAAAGATATTGTTGCAAACTTTTTCCACTGTGCCGGCAATTAGTAAATTGGCTTTCGGTTTCCGTCCAATAGTCATTGCCTACTTACACCTAGTTTTATTAGGCCTCTTTACACTTTTCATCTTAGGTTTTTTAATCACCGAAGGATATATCCGGTATTCCAAACTATTAAAAGTTAGTGTACTTACTTTTGTATTCGGAGTATTTTTAAATGAAATCTTATTGGCATTTCAGGGTATTTTATCATTTGGCTATGTGATCATTCCATACGATAATGAGCTATTGCTATTAGCAGCTATTATAATGTTCTCGAGCATGCTGATGGTATTTATAAGTCAAGTTATGAAGAGACAGTCTGTATAATTGATATTTTCAATGTCAAAGCAAATGATTTTAAAATTCATCTTGACCTTGATTGCTAAATATTGTTAGATGGTTAGCGAGACTCAACCTAACATCTTGAATTTTTCAGAAAGTTGTTAATGAGGGGATTCTGTTTATCGCTTTTAGAAGTTTAATTCCAGCTATAAATCTTTTATTTAACCTAAATATTTTTAGCTAGATATTATAGGCAAAGGGCTGCTCATGAAATAAAACTCTTATCAGTATGGATCAGACACAAAGAAAATAAAAAAGGATAAATTTGATTACAAACTTATCCTTTTTAATTTTTGTTTGAACGGAATAATCAGACAAGCAAAAGTCCAGATCCATTTCTCAAACTCTATTAATAATAATTTTAAACTTTGAGTTTATCTCCCGAAAGTTCTAAAATTATTTTACGCCATCATTTTTACGCATGTATTCCAAAATTTCTCTAGCTTCAGTTTCAGCAAGACTTTGATTTGGCATTCTTACTAGACATTGTTCCATTTGGGCTTTAACTTCCGGATCTTTGTCAATCATCGGGTCAGGATTTGTAATAAAATTCATAATCCAATATGGTTTTCTTCTTTCAGTAACACCTTTCCAACCTGGTCCAACAAGACGCTCTGTAGTAACTTTGTGACAAGATATACATTTACTTGCTGCAATAGCTTCTCCTTTTGCAGCCATAGCTTTGTCTAGAGCGCCTACTTTAACATTTGATTCATCAAATTTTCCTTCTCCTTTAGTTGCATCATATGCTTCAACCTCCTCAAGTCCTTCATCTTCATCAGCTGTTGTGGTTTCTTCTGTTGCCTCATCTTCAGCATCCTGAGGTTTGTCAGCTTTTCCGCCACATGAAGTTGTATAAAAGGCTAGAATAGCAAATAATGTCAATAAAAATAAATTCTTTCTCATATTAATATGTTTTTTGCAAAGTTATAGAAATGTTAATTAAAATTTTGTGACCCAAATCATAAAGATATAATAATGGTTTAGCTTAAATGAGTAATTTTTTTTAATTTATTAACTCTATTCGAATTTAAAAGCTCTTTATTTAACCAATAATACTAAAATTATCCTGTTAAGTTCACTCATATTTACTATTTATTATTGAACCTCGTTGATAAAGTTAAATAAATTGGATGATATATAATAAATATAAGTAACTTAAATTGTTTACATTTGCACTACAAGGTATAGGTGGCGTAGAATTAAACAGGGAAAGATACTTTGATAATATAACTCAATGGAAGTAGCGATAATCTTGGGATTAATGCTTTTGAATGGTGTGTTTGCCATGTGCGAAATAGCATTAATCTCGTCTAAAAAAGCCCGTCTTGTTGAAAGGGCCAGCAAAGGAAACAAAAATGCGATCATAGCATTACAACTCACAGAACATCCGGATAATTTTCTATCAGCAGTTCAGGTAGGTATCACACTAATAGGCATTTTGGCTGGTGTATATGGAGGTCAGGCATTTTCTGCCTCTCTAGAAGCATATTTCCTAAAATATACCACATTGGCACCTTATGCCCATCCTTTGGCTTTGACAATCATCATTTCAGTTATTACTTATTTCAGTATTGTCATAGGTGAACTCATACCAAAGAAAATAGGACTATTATATTCTGAGCAGATATCGCTCGCAATGGCTCCTTTTGTTAAGTACTTTACTAAGGCGACCTACCCTATTGTTTGGTTTCTTAGTATCTCAACAAAGTTGGTTAGCAAAATTTTCTTTCTCAAAGAAAATGATAATGACATTGTCTCTGAAGATGAATTAAAAATGATGGTCAAAATGGCCAATGAAGATGGTTCAATCGACAATAAAGAAAGTGAACTTATTCATAATATCTTCAGGTTTGCAGACAGAAAAGCATACAGCGTTATGACTCCACGGAATGAGGTAGTCTGGCTAGATATCAATGAAAGTCATGAGGAAATTCATTCTGACATCATAGAAAGTGGTCTTACGAAATTCCCTGTTTGTGACGATGCCCTTGACAATATACTTGGAATCGTAAATCTTAAGGACTATCTAATAGGTAGAAATAAGCCGGGATTTGATATTCAACAAATACTAAAACCTGCTGTATTAATACCGGAAACACTCACCTCACTTAAGATACTTGAAGAATTCAGAAAAGAGAAAAGATACTTTGCCATTGTTATTAATGAACATGGATCTGTAGAAGGAGTAATAACTCTTCATGACCTGACAGAAAATATTTTTGGTAATCTTCCAGATCTTGAAGAGGAAGAAGAAATCATGATCTTTAAACGTGAGGATGGATCATACCTCATTGATGGCTCTTACCAGATAGATGAATTGCGTGAACAGATCTTTGTAGATGAATTTTTTCAAGAGGATCTCGATTATACCACTATTGCTGGTTATGTGATAGATAAACTTGGCAAAATGCCTAAGATCGGAGATAAATTCACTGACGGAAATTATTCCTTCGAAATCCTCGATCTCGATAAAAGTAAGATCGATAAAGTGCTTGTCACCAGCACTATCTTAGAATAGATTTATTTTGATCCCTCATTTTCTAATTTTAAAACAATCAATAATATGATTCGATTAGGTATGATATTTCTTTATGTCACTATTTTACTATCATTCTCAACTTTAAATGCTCAGACTTGCTTTGGAACTGAATTAAAAATAGGGAGCGGATATGAAATGGCATCTTATAATGCCAAAGGCAAACTTCAGGGAAAGAATGTGTTCACTTTTAAGGATATCAAGAAAGACGGTAATAGCACGATAATTTCAGTTGAAATGGAGGCATTTAACTCCAAAGGAAAACCTGAAAGTAAAAATGCTTACACGATACATTGCGATGGAGATAAATTCATAGTAGATGGTCAGTCATTGATCAATCCGGAGCAGTTAAAATCAATGGAAGATTACGACATGACTTTCACAGGAAAGGGATTAGAAAGACCAAAAAACATCTCTGTTGGACAATCTTTGCCAAATTCTTCAATTAAAGGAAGAGGATCTGCCTCGAGTCTTGATGTATCCATGGACTTAAATATTACAAATAGAAAGGTAGAGTCTAAAGAAAAAATAACTGTAGCCGCAGGTTCATATGAAGCATTCAAAATTCCTTCAGATGTTGCCATTAAAATGGTAACCATCATACCGATCACATTCGAATATCAAGTAATTTCCTATGTCAGCGCAAATGAGATTTGGGACTTGAAGACTGAGACATATCGGAAAGGTAAAATGGTAGGTTATTCAGAACTAGTTAGGGTTTTCTAATTTTCCTTACGAAATCTTTGAATATCAACTTCGGCGGGAATATCTATGTTTTCTAGTATCTTTTGAACTAAAAAAGTAGCCATCAAAGGAGCTAGTGACGCACCTTTTGTTCCCATTCCATTGAATACGCACAGTGATTTATATTCAGAATGTAAGCCTATCAGTGGTTTACGATCTGAGACAGTTGGTCGAAGCCCAGATAAGTGACCGGAAATGATCGGCGTCAGATTGAAATCGTTGTTATACTTTCCAATTAATAAGTTTGCTGAATTATGATCAGGTCCAATAGAATCAAAAGAATTTTGTAAGGTTGCTCCATACCATATGTTTGATTCATCCCATTGAGTCATAAGTTCATTACGCTTCGTCATGACTTCATTATCAATTTTCCGGTGGATCAATAAAGCTTCTCCTTTAGCAGGAATTAAAGGCAAATAATTGAAATACGGATTTTCCATGAGTCTATATCCTTCGCAGAAGATGATGTGGTCGTAACGCACACCGAAATATGTGGCTTGATATTCGTCCAATTTTAGTTGATTAAAATCAAAAATATTATTTCTAAACAGGCCTTCCTTTTGCAGAAATGCAGCGTAAGCATTTATCAATAAATTAAAATCAACTCGAAATGCATTATATATCTCTCCCCAAGTGCCTTCTCCTTCATATTCCGGATAACCTTCCAGGGTCTTTACAAATTCCCCATAAAATTTAGAATCCACCACATCGTCCCATCGCTTGATCCATTTATTGATCTGGTTTAATCCCGGGAGGTAACGATACATGCGCATCTTATGAAAAAAATCAAGGCTAATTGTCCTTTCCAGATCGGTATAAAATGGAATAAAGACTTCCATTAATTCATCAAATTTCCAACTTTTTTGATACTTTGGTCCTGTAATCGGATTGATAATTCCTGCAGCTGCCGAAGAGGCATTTCCCGGTAATAGGGTGCTGATTAATTCTGCATTAATTCCTCTTTGAAAAAAACTGTAGTGCAGTACCGAACCTGCTATACCTTGCCCTACGATGAGTATTTTTGGGTTAAAGCTCATTTATTATCCAGCAATTCTTGTATTTCAGATTTGACTTTTTTAGTTAGCTTTTTAACAACCTCATCATATGAATGATCGATCAATTTCTTGAACAGCCGATCATCATTTAATTCTGCTGCATTGACGGTATTCCACATTGTCTTATTCATGTGCCATCCGGGCTTAATGGCTGAATATCTTTCTCTTAGGTCGAGTGCATATTCAGGCTCACATTTTAGATTTGCACCAAATTCCTCCGCATCCAAACCTGTTAGAGCAAACATCTTGCCGGCAACTTTATACACAATGGTATCGGGGCCGAAAGGACATTCCTCAGTTGTCATTGGTTTTGCAAGGCAGTAGGATTGGAATTCTTCGATATTCACAACAAAATTATAAATTATAAATTACCAATTATAAATGATGCAGCGTCCATAATTTATCTTTCACCATTTATCATTCACTATTATTTCTCAAACGCATATTTCACAATATTCGCGCCCATTTGCAATGCCATTAGCCTTAACTCAAAAGGATCATTGTGCACGTCATCCCAACCATCACCAAGATCTGTTTCAAAGTTATAGAGAGCCACAAGTCTACCTTCCCAAAATAAACCAAAGCCTTGTGCTGGCTTCTTATCATGTTCATGAATTTTAGGCATTCCATTTTTGAAGTCGAACATGGCATGATAAACCGGATGGTTGCCTGGTATTTCTACCAATGATAACTCAGGAAAAACTTTCTTCAATTCTGGACGGATATATGGATCCATTCCATAGTCATCATTTATAATAAGGAATCCACCACCAATCAAGTATTTACGCAAATTCTGTGCGTCTGCATCTGAAAAAATCACATTACCATGTCCAGTCATGTAAGTGATCGGATAGGCGTATAATTCCTGACTACCAGGCTCGACCGCTGCATAGTCCAATTCAAAGGAAGTTCCCATTTTTTGATTGCAGAATTGTGCCAGATTTCTCAGTGAATTTACATCATTGTACCAATCACCACCGCCTGCATACTTCAATAAGGCGAATTTTAAAGTAGGAGGATTTTCTCCTGCAAATGAATCAGCTGTCATTCCGGCTAAACAAAGAAAAAATATAATAAAAATCTTCATGTCTATATTTCTTATAAGATCAAAGCTATAACGTGGCTTTTGGTCTTTGTGTTTTTAATTGACAAAATGTTTTACATATGCATCGAATCCCAACTTTATAGCCAGTCCAATAAATATGATTCCAATTCCTATATTTAGGTAGCGCATTCTCTTGACTGTCAACCATTTTCGGAGTTTACCTGCAAAGAAACTTACAGTTGACAACATCAAAAATATCATGATTAGAGTCGCTGTAAAATACAATAGCATATTACTATAGGAAAAGAAATCTCTAGCCTTTATTTGCGTTGTAATACCCATCCACATAAAAAAGTTGATAGGATTTAGGCTATTTAACAAAAAACCTGTCCCATAAAGGTAGAAGTAACCACCGTATTTAGTCTTAGGATAACTGATCGTTCTATTTTTGGATAAAATACTTGCCAAGCCCATGAATAAAAGCAGAAATACACCTGCCAAACTTATGTACCCATTATACTTTTCAACTTTAGCCAATCCTCCTGTACTTAAATTAACGAAGAGGATAAGGCAAAGGTCTGATATAACGACGCCACTTGCGATACCCACACCCTTTTTCCATCCAAGATCTAAGCTATGCTGTATGATAGAAAACACTACACCACCGGGTAAAGAACCCAGAATCATGCCGGATATGGCGCCTGCGACGATGGCATCCCACATTATGATGAAGGATGAAGGATGAAAGAGGAAAAATGTAGTAATGAATAGTGAACAATGAATAATGAATAATTAATCACAGAAGTTAATGAACTATGTTGATTGTTACAATCTGCTGAGAGCTTAATTTTTAGCGAACCGTTCGCTGTTCGCTGTTCGCTTCTCGCTTTCAACCTTTTCACTTCTACTATCATTTCACCACACTCCATGTGACACCTTCTTTACCATCTTTGACTTGAATATTCATAGCACCTAATTTATCTCTAATCAGATCACTTGAAGTCCAGTCCTTATTTTCACGGGCTTGTGCCCTTAATGTCAGAATGACTTCCATAAGGCCATCAGTGTGATTATCTTGTGAAATCGTAGTGTTTTCTTTAATCTGAATGCCCATGATGTCCCCAAGGAATGTATCAAATGTATTTCTCAAAAGTTCAATTGAAGCTTCATTCAGTCCATCTGCAGTGGTAGGATTGTTGTAATAAATATTGATGATAGATACTAATTCATACAATCTTGCGATTGTCTTTGGTGTATTGAAGTCATTGCTCATGTCTTCATACATAGCCTCTATTTCACCTTTGATATCTAAATTGATTTTGATATCCTCATTTCCAGCTTGGAAAGATAGTTTATCAATCAATTGGTAGGCTTCACGGATCCTGGTAAAACCTTTTTGGGCAGCTTTTAACGCATCATATGTGATATCTAGTGTACTCCTATAATTACTTTGAGCCATAAAGAATCTAATGGCCATCGGTGAAAAAGCTTCAGGAAAAATATCATTCTGGCCGGATATCAATTCATAGGGAAGAATAGAATTGCCATCACTTTTTGACATTTTTTTGCCATTCATGAGTAACATGTTGCCGTGCATCCAGTATTTGGCAGGATTGCAACCAGAAGCTCCGAAGTTTTGGGCAATTTCATTTTCATGATGTGGAAACTTCAGATCCTGTCCTCCTCCATGTATATCGAAAGTCTTACCAAGATATTTTGTACTCATGGCCGAACATTCAAGATGCCATCCAGGGAAGCCAATAGACCATTTAGAAGGCCAGCGCATTAGGTGACTTTCATCTGCCTTGATCCAAAGGGCAAAATCACTTGGATGTTTCTTTTCACTTTGATTTTTAAGGTCATCGCGACTTTCAGTAATCAGGTCATCAATAATTCGTCCTGACAATTTACCATACTGGCCTGTTTCTTCAGCATATTTCAATGTATCAAAATAAACACTACCGTTCATTTCATAAGCCAGTCCATTATCCATGATATCCTGAACCATTTGGATCTGCTCAATAATATGACCGGTGGCAGATGGCTCAATGCTTGGCTCAAGCGTGTTGAATAACTTCATAATATCATGAAATCCATTAGAATACCGCTGAACGATCTCCATAGGTTCAACTGCTTCTGTCCTTGCTTTTTTACCTATTTTATCTTCAGCTCCTGTATCTACATCGCCAACCAAATGACCTACATCAGTAATATTCCTTACATAGCGCACCTTATAACCAAGGTGCAAGAGGTATCTGTATATTACATCGAAACTTACAAAAGTGCGACAATTACCCAAATGTACATCACTGTATACAGTTGGTCCACAGACATACATGCCTACACGACTTTCAACGATAGGTACGAAGAGTTCTTTCTCGCCTTTTAAAGTGTTAAAAATGTATAATGGTCGAATGCTCATGCAGATAAAGTTAGAAATTAGAAATTAAAAGAAATCCGGAATATTCAGACTGTCCAATGGACTTGAGAGAATATTCCGGAAATATAAAAATTGAATTTCTTAATTAACTTTAATCAATTCGATGTCGAAGATCAATGTAGCATAAGGTGGAATGTCTTGTCCTGCACCTCTTTCTCCATAAGCAAGGTCATAAGGAATATAAAGTCTCCATTTATCACCTTCTTTCATCAATTGAAGGGCTTCCGTCCAACCTTTGATAACACCATTTACAGGGAAAGTAGCCGGTTCGCCTCTTTTGTAAGAACTGTCAAATTCCTGACCATTGACTAGTGTACCTCTATAGTGAGTTGTTACTTTGTCTGTCAATTTTGGAGTAGCTCCGCTGCCGGAAGTAATTACTTCATATTGAAGACCAGTGGAAGTAGTAGTTATACCTGCCTTCTTTTGGTTTTCAGCTAAGAATGCTTTTCCTTCTTCAAGGACAGGACCTGCTTTCTTTTCAGAAACTGCAGCGATCTCGTTGCTTACCATCATGTTAGCTTGATCAACAGACATTTTCGGTTCTTTTCCTTCCAATACATCTTGAATAGCTTGCGATAAAGAAGGTCCATCGATGTTTTCAAGACCAAGTTGTTTTACATTTTGAGCAAGTAATAAGCCCAACCCGTAACTTAATGAATCCATTTTACTAGTTTTAGTTGTTTCAGTTTTAGTGATTGCTTTCTCAGCAGTTTTTGCCTTAGCAGCAGGTTTTGTATTTTGAGCGTTGCTTTCTACATTTAGCAAAGTCAACATAAAACCTAAGGCAAGAAGGTATTTTAAATTGTTACGTACCATCTAAAAATTTGAATTTATTGTTGTTAATTAAATACTTATGAATCAGAAGTTTAGCCTTCCATGATTATTTTTTTAATTCAGCATAATGCGGGTAAAATCTGAGGATAGTTTCAATGCCTTTGAAGAAATTAAATACTCCATAATGCTCATTTGGAGAATGGATATCATCTGAATCCAGACCAAATCCCATCAATACAGATTTAACTCCAAGTACTGATTCAAAAAGAGCTACAATAGGAATACTTCCTCCTCCTCTTTGAGGAATAGGCTCTTTACCAAAAGTATCAACAATGGCCAATGCCGCTGCTTTGTACTCCAAAGAATCAGTTGGCGTTACCACTGGTTCTCCACCATGATGAGGATGCACCTCTACTTTAACTCCTGCAGGAGCAATGGATTTAAAATGCTTGGAGAATAGTTCTGTTATTTCGTCAGAACTTTGATGTGGCACGAGTCTCATGCTGATCTTTGCAAATGCTTTTGATGGCAGAACTGTTTTAGCACCAGGTCCCGTATAACCGCCCCAGATTCCGTTTACATCCAATGTTGGGCGGATAGAGGCTCTCTCAAGTGTTGAATAATCTTTTTCACCATAGACGGAATCTATTTTCAGGTCTTTCTCGTAAGCGTCAAGTGAGAATGGAGCTTCAGCCATCTTGGATCTTTCCTCTTTCGAAAGCTCTTCTACTTTGTCATAAAAACCTGGGATGGTAATGTGGTTATTTTCATCGTGCATTGAAGCAATCATCTTGGCCAGGATGTTAATAGGGTTACCTACTGCTCCACCATATACTCCAGAGTGTAAGTCACGATTAGGGCCAGTAACTTCCACTTCAACGTAAGAAAGGCCTCTCAGCCCTGTTGAAATAGAAGGTGTATTATTGTCAATGATGCCAGTATCTGAGATCAGGATGACATCAGATTTCAACATATCCTTATGCTCTTCACAGAATTTACCCAAGTTTACCGAACCGATTTCCTCTTCTCCTTCGATCATGAACTTCATGTTACATGGGAAGTCATTGTCCTTCGCCATGATCTCAAAAGCTTTCACGTGCATGTATACCTGGCCCTTGTCATCGCAAGATCCACGAGCATAAATCGCACCTTCAGGATGTTCCTCAGTTTTTTTAATAACCGGCTCGAATGGTGGGGAGTCCCACAGATCAAGTGGATCAGGTGGTTGTACATCGTAATGTCCATAGACTAGAACTGTAGGTTTCGAAGGATCAGTTATCTTTTCAGCATAGACTATTGGATGACCTTCAGTAGGATAAATTTCCACCTTGTCCACTCCTTGCTCGATAAATCTGTTTTTAAGATATTCTGCGGCTTGCGCCATAGCCTCTTTACTGTTGGGGTCAGAACTAACTGAAGGTATTCTCAACCATTGCATCAATTCATCCAAAAAACGCTCTCTATTGGCGTCTATAAAAGCTTTATGATCCATTGAAATTTATTTTTTTTACAAAGAGCGCAAATATAGGAAAGATTTGTCAAAAATAGGGCTCTAACTCTTAAGTTTATGGGTAATAACATTGCGCTAACAACTCTTTTTAAAGTAAGAAATTAAAAATTAGAAGTTAGTATGAAAACCAATCTGCAATCATAGTTCCGATAACTAGTGTCTAGTATCAAGAATCCGAATACTCATTCCTTGCCTAGCAAATTTTCAGTCCTCTTTACCAGATCATATAATCTATCATTAAGTGATTTACTTTTCTCATCAGCTTTCTTCTGGTCAAGTTTACTAGTCTCTTTGATATCTTTTTTCAATTCTTCCTTTTCTGATTCGAGTTTTTTAAGTTCTTTTTTCTCAGAGACGGTCATATCCTCATCATGATTACGGGCAGCATTATATACATCGTTAAGTTTATCCATGGCCTTATCATATTTGCCTTCATCAAATTTTTCTTTCTCAGAACGCATGACATCAACGAGACTAAGAGACAGGTCCTTCACCTTTGTATATACCTCGACAGAGGTTTCTTTTTCTTTTACTGTGCCAAAAAAGTAGTTGTAGATGAGGATACCAATTATTATGGGTATGGCGATTTTGATTAGTAATTTGATCATATGATTGGTTTATGTTTTTTGGGTTTAACGAAGGATATGGGTTTTTGGTTCAATGATTGAGGGATGATTTTAAGAAAAGGTATGAGGATTACAATGATGGTAGTGAAAAGTATATGACTTTATAATAAGTTTTTGTGGACGCAGATTTAATAAGATGATCATGAATTGTATATGATTTTTTGAACGCAGATTTAATAAGATGATCATGAATTGTATAAGACTTTTTTTGAACGCAGATTTAATAAGATGATCATGAATTGTATAAGACTTTTTTTGGACGCAGATTTAATAAGATGATCATGAATTGTGTATGATTTTTTTTGAACGCAGATTTAATAAGATGATCATCTATTGTGTATGATTTTAAATTATTCTTGATTTTAGTATTCTTTTTATTATTTTTACTTATTCATTCACCAAACCCAATTATGATGACACAACTATTTCCTCATAGACCTGACAACTTTAAACACTCCGAATTAACTGAAATAATTATCAAAGCATTTTATAAGGTGTATAACACCCTTGGTTATGGCTTTCTTGAAAAAGTATATGAAAGAGCTTTGGAATGTGAACTCTCAAGTTATTCATTGCAAATTCAAAGACAACAACCTATCAACGTTTTTTACTATGGCATAATAGTTGGTAAATATTTTTCCGATTTAATCGTAGAGGATGTTGTAATTATCGAGATAAAAGCAGCTGAAAGCTTAAGTCACAAACATGAATGCCAATTGATCAATTATTTAAAAGCTACAGATAAAGAGGTTGGTCTTCTCCTAAACTTCGGCTCAGTGCCAACTTTTAAAAGAAAAGTATTTCTTAATGAAAACAAATCATAATCTTATCTTGACCATCTTAATAAATCTGCGTTCTATTAAAATATAAATACTACCATATCATACATCAAAATCTAATAAATATCCAAACAAATCACAACCTTATCTTGACCATCTTAATAAATCTGCGTTCTATTAAAATATCAATCTTATAAAATCATACCCAAAATCCTAAAAAATATCCAAAACAAATCATCACCCTATCTTGACCATACTACTAAATCTGCGTTCTATATTTCTTAAAAAAAGGCTATCGTTTTAATCATCAACCTTACCATATCAAGCACAAAATTCATATTAGTTTTCAAACAAATCATAATCTTATCTTGACCATCTTAATAAATCTGCGTTCTATCACTTTATTCCATCCATCATACAATATCATTTTATTACTTTTGCACCCATAAACAGAAAATGCAGCAATCATGGAATGGAATTCAAAAAATGTAGAGAATAAATGGAAGTACGAGTGGAACGAATCAGGACTCTACAAAGTAGAAACTGACCCATCCAAACCTAAATTCTACGTCCTCGATATGTTTCCCTACCCTTCAGGAGCAGGACTGCATGTAGGACATCCACTAGGTTACATCGCCTCAGATATTTATACAAGATACAAGCGACTTAATGGCTTCAATGTATTGCACCCTATGGGTTATGACTCATTTGGCCTGCCTGCTGAGCAATATGCGATCCAAACAGGTGTCCACCCAGCCAGCAGCACTGCGGAGAATATTTCGCAGTTCAGAAAACAATTAGACAACCTCGGATTCTCTTACGACTGGTCGCGAGAATTAATGACCAGCGATCCGAATTACTATAAGTGGACGCAGTGGATCTTCCTCAAAATGTTCAATGCATATTACGATTTGTGTGAAAATAAGGCCGTCGATATCGACAAACTGATTAAAAGGTTTGAAGAAAATGGCAGTGAGGGCGTAAATGCTGTAGCCACCTCCAAAATGGAATTTACTGCAGAGCAGTGGAACTCATCAACACCAAAAGAGCAGGATGACATCCTGATGAATTACCGTTTGATGTACCGCAAATACAGCACTGTCAACTGGTGTGAAGAATTAGGTACCGTATTGGCGAATGATGAGATCAAGGATGGTCTATCTGAACGAGGTGGCTATCCTGTGATCAAAAAACCAATGATGCAATGGAGTATGCGCACCACAGCATATGCTCAAAGATTGTTGAATGGATTGGATAAAGTGGACTGGCCGGAATCACTGAAAATCATGCAGCGCAACTGGATTGGACGTTCAGAAGGTGCAAAAATGTCATTTTCGCTGAAAGGGCGTGATGAAAAAATCGAAATATTTACAACAAGACCTGACACAATTTTCGGAGTAAGCTTCATGGTATTGGCACCTGAACATCCCATGGTCGATCAACTGACAATTGAGACACAAAAAGTACTCATGAAAGAGTACGTGAAATCTTCGACAAAGGCTTCTGAAGCCGACAGATTGAACGCAGACAAATCCATGACAGGTGTATTTACAGGTTCATATGCCATTCACCCCTTCAGCGGCAAAGAAATCCCGGTGTATGTATCCAACTATGTATTGATAGATTACGGAAGTGGCGCCATCATGGCTGTACCTGCAGGCGATGAAAGAGACCTTAGGTTTGCAGAGACTTTCGACCTGCCTGTGCCACAAATTATTGAAAGAGCAGAAAATGCTGACATCGAATCAAAAGACGGAACACTTAAAAACTCAGATTTCCTGGATGGATTAAGTATACCTGATGCAATAAAGGCAGCCCTCGAACGTATTGAGGTACAAGGTATTGGCACTAAACTTATCAACTTTAGATTGAGGGACGCCAACTACAGTCGCCAGCGATACTGGGGTGAACCCTTCCCTATCGCTTACGATGCGGATGGAGTTGTACAGCCTTTGAATGACCTACCATTAGAATTGCCTCAAATTCGCGACTTCAAACCTGCAGGAGATGGCAGTTCCCCAATAGCAAAAGCGATAGAATGGGTCAATGCAGAGGAAGGATTAAAGAGAGAAACGGACACCATGCCGGGCTTTGCCGGTTCTTCATGGTACTTTTTAAGATATATGGATCCACACAATGCGGATGCACCTTTTTCTGCGGAAGCCATCAATTATTGGAAAGACGTAGATCTTTATATCGGCGGTGCAGAGCATGCAGTCGGTCATTTATTGTACTCAAGAACGTGGCATAAATTCATGTATGACATGGGACTTACAGTGACAGAAGAACCGTTTAAGAAATTGGTTAATCAAGGCATGATACAAGGTGTTTCAGAGAAAACATACCTTGTAAAAGACTTACAAAGTGTCGTTTATTTTAAAAATGAAGCCGGACAGTGGGAATCTTCACCCTTGAACAAACCGACCAGGATCTTCATCAGTAGTGAACTTGCCGCTGATTACCCTTCTGAAACTTCAACAGGAAATCCGGATCTAAATGGTATTTCTGAAATGACGGTTCACATAGATTATATTAAAGACTATGGCGAATCTACGGGTGGATATCTCGACACTGACGGTATCCAAAAATTTACTCAATGGCGCTCCGAATATGCAGAAGCGGCTTTTGTAACTGCCAATGGCTACTTTCAGCATAACATCCTTAATTCTATTATTCCGGGAGAACCATCCAGGTTCAATACTAAGGCGGAGGTAGAGAAAATGTCCAAATCCAAGTACAATGTCATAAACCCTGACAAGGTCATCAATGCCCATGGCGCTGATGTCTTCAGGATGTATGAAATGTTTCTCGGACCATTGGAACAAGCCAAACCATGGGATATCAAGGGAATCGAAGGAGTGGCGAAATTCCTCAAACGATTCTGGTCTCAATTTTTTGACGAAAGGGGCCAATTGAATCTAACAGAAGAAGCTCCATCTGAAGAGGCATTGAAGGTGCTGCATAAGACCATCAAAAAGATCTCTGAAGATATTGAAAAACTAGCATTGAATACTTGTATCTCCGCTTTCATGATCGCATTGAATGATATCCGCAAACTGGATGTCAAAAATCGTTCTATCCTCGAACCAATGGTCATCTTGTTAGCACCATTCGCACCATTCATGATGGAAGAATTGTGGCAGCAATTGGGTCATAAAGAAAGTGTACATAAAGCAACATGGCCTCAGTTGGATGAAAAACACATTTTTAGCAGTGTCATCACTTACCCGTTGTGCATCAATGGCAAAAAGAGAGATCTGATGGACTTTCCGTTGGAAGCTACAGATGCTGAAATAACTGAGACTACCCTATCGCGTCCTGAGATCATAAAATGGCTCGAAGGTAAGGCTCCGAAGAAGGTTATCGTGGTGAAAGGGAAAATGGTGAATGTGGTGGTGTAGTAGAAAGTATTAGAGTATTATAATAGATAGTATTTGAGTGGGTAAACTGGTTAACTAATTCCCATTTCAAAATCACCTTTCAGGACGGTCACAACCTACCCCTACAGTTGATATTTGAAAATAATCTAACACATTTTAAATCTAATTCTATAAAACTGGTCAACTATAATATTGGTTAACTCTGATACTAGTCAACTCTAATACTGGTTAACTCTAATACTTATCACAACTTTATCAACCTACCCACTTTCAGCAACCTGCCCTCTCTATCACTAACTTTGTAGATATACACAGCAGCACTTAAATCATAAATATTGATTTGAGTAATATACGAGTTGATTCCTTTCATCACTTTTACCAACTTTCCATTCATATCATATATATCCAGCGTCCACAGAGAAGGTTGAATTTTTTCAGAGTTGAGAAATACGATATCTCTTCCCGGATTGGGGCTAACACTTATATCTGCGTAGACCTCTTCGCCGGGAGTTTGGATAGCGAGTGGAAATGGCCAGTTATAGGTCGGATCGCAATAAGTCCCTGTCTGCATAAAATTGGGTAATACCTGCCCCACCCGGAAAGGCAGATCTATTGCCATCGGCTGGAATCCACATGCTGCTCCTTTTTCATTGGGATAATGGATGACATGCATCCAATGAGAAGTACTCGCCGGAGATACATACAATCTGCAATCTGGTCCCCGGCTGATGGAACCAATTCCAACATTCCACCCGGTTTCATCTATTTGAAAAAAAGTTGCGATTAATTCAACTTCACTATTTTGAAAGTCTATTTGGTATAAATAATTTAAATAAGTTAGATCTGAATTGTCAGCTAATGTTGAGACATATAAAAACCTACTATTAGGAGAAAAACACATTCCAAATGCCCATCGATCAAAAGTGTCAATTTCAACTTTAATGTCTCTAACATTAGAGAATAAGCCAGTTTCATCATTAAAATCGAATATCTGGAGACCTATCCCATTAACTAATTGAACCATTAACTTATTATCCGGGGAGAATAAAGCACCATTTACAGTTTGAGATCGTTCATTTAATTTGCGTCCTATATTTTGAGTATGAATTGTATCCAACTTTTCGTCATTTAGCAAAAATGCTCTGTATTCATTTGTATTGTTACCCAAATTAAATAACCACCAGGCATCTTTATTTCGATTTAATGTGGGATTGATCATCGTTATACTTTGATATTTTTTATCATCTATAGTATCATGGCTTTGAACAGCAAATTTAGTTTGATTATTAATCCCAATTCTATTTAAAATAAAAGCGGAACTTACATATTCATCGGTTGCATAGGAATCCTTATATAATTGAAAATAGCTCAACTTTGAAGTAAGATAAGGAAAAAATATATTTGTTTTTGTTGGAAAATAAACATGAAAATCTTCTAAACAATAGCCCGCTGACCAAAAATTATCATGCATTTGAGCTCCACCTTCTATAATTTTTAATTCTTTGTCATAAATAGAACAAAAATCTGAAATTAGTGCGATTTGGCCAGAGGAGTCACAAATAAAACTTCCACTAAAGCTAATCCAGCTTATCCCATTTTGATATTCATAGGGGTAAACTTTTATTTCATGATTTGTAAAATCCAGACAATTTAATCCTAATTTAGACGAGGGCTCATCTTGATATCCAAATACCCATTGTTTGTTGTTGTACTGAGCTAAAATTACTTCAACGACCAAAAATACGAAGCTGAGAATCTGAATTATTTTTTTCATATAGTGAACTTAAAGTACTAATTTATTTTGATCAATTTTTTGTTTTGATCCTGTCCTTCGATTTTGATATAATACAAGCCTGATGGCAATTCTGAAATATCCATATTCTTTTGACCTTCATTGGCACCCAAAACATACATTTTGACAATTTTACCCATGTAATTTATAAGGTAAATTGTTCTTTCCTCGTCGATCGAAGTTATCTCAAGCGTTGCGGTTTCATTAGCAGGATTTGGGTTGATACGAAATGAATAATCTTCCTCACCCTTTTTTCGCTGTTCTGGCAATTCATTGAATATTAAACATTCATCATCATATTCATAATATTTTGTATCAAATTCTGATCTCATCGATCTTGCCTGGGCAACAGCCTCCCCTCCCATGCCCATACATTGGTTAGCAATCTGTACTATTTTTTCCTTTTCTTCATCTGTATAATTTAGTGTATCTGAGATTAACCTATTATACAGGATCCGATTGATGTTCTGTAGATTCTCAGATGAAATCGTGCCATTTGGTGTTATTCCTTCGTTAATTTCATTTAATAAAGGCAAAATTCCCCTTAACTTTATTTTCGAGGCTGTCAGGATTTGACCTTTACTAATGAGTATTTGAGATAATTCTTCTTTTATAACTTCAAATTGAGCTTTTGCTTCTTCATCAATTTCAAACTCTTCAGTCTCTTCATTATAAACGACCCATGTGATTTCATCTAAAGATGTTAATTTTTCACTTATTAAATCTTCCAGGGCTTTTAATTCCTCCTGCTGATCCTCCGTAAATGAAGAAGATTGTAGATTAAGGTTTTCTATATTAATAAACTGCCCATATAAAGTCCCGGAAAGCTCATCATACCATTGTTGCTGCTCATCTGTCATCACTCCTATTTCATTCAATCTCCTTAAACTCCTCATTAACTTTAATTTTGTGTCGAATTCTACTTCAGCATTGTATACTAGCCCTATGTCACTATTCAATAGTCCGATGTTCTCATTCGCCATACGAAAATGCGTAGAATCTCCAGGCTCAATTGGTAGTGGTATGCAACTTGGATTTTCCCCATCTTTTACTACTGAAAACCACCCAGAAGAAGTAGGTTCATAATGCGGAAAGTAGATTCCTCCTATTGCTACTGGTGTCATACCAACCGTATTATTTTCAATATATTTACTATTATTAATTTCTCCAATAGAACCAAAATGTTTAGCTTTGAAGCCTGCACTTGCTTCAAATCTATTGTCCCGATATTCCTGAATACCTGAAGTAGCCATAGTATTTAGTGCAGTACCATACTGCATATTATATCCCGGACCAAGTAAAGAATTAAGTATAATTACGGAAGTAGCATTGGTATTCAAAACATTCAAAGCATTTTCAGCATATACATGGTTGCAGTTCATGAAAAATGATGGGCTGGAAACGACTTTTAATCCAATTCCGTGCGTATTATCATTGGCGATATTATTTTCACTTACAAAATTATCATGTCCACCATTTATATACACACCAATTGTGCCTTGCCAGATGCCGTCATCGTTCTTTTCTATTTCGGCTTCATTGGTATTGTTTAATGAAATATTCGGTGTAGTGGATGGTATTCCTGTTATAAGGCTCATGTCTGCTGTAGAATTATCAACATAATCCCAATCATGGATGCCTGGTGCTATCCCATTAAGTGAAAAAGGGGATGAAACATCATTGAGTATATTTTGACTTATTTCAGCAGATGCTGCATAGGTCAAACCAACAATACCTTGTTTGTTTTCTGTAAATTCATTTCTTTTTATCTCTGTATTGTATCCATTGAAGGCAAATATATTCATAGATAGGTCATTAAATTGTACATTGGTATTGTCATTAAAAATTAAAGATTCTGCAATAGAATGTATACCGATAGAATTGTGGTCAAATGTTGATTGCTTAATACTAATTAATGGATTGGAATAAAAACATTGGATGCCATATCCATTTCTTTTGAAAGATGATTTAGTAGCAGTTAAAGAAGAATTTGCAGGATATATACCTACTTTATTATCCAGAAATACAGGGAATTGTAATACAATAGGGGAAGCATTATATAAAACCATGCCGAAGTCATTTTCAGAAAATGAAGTGGCCGCTCCTGTTAAAGGATTATAAGGGGTAGTGATATTTGCCGTCATAGGCGTGAATAACGGGTCATAGGCTCTCAACCCGACAAAGTTCTCGAATAGCTTCACATCTACTGAATTAAAAGTGGAATTTTGCTTTAACCATACCCCGGTTTGGCCACCACTTATCGTGGTGGTACGGCAATCAAATGTACTGCCGTTCATTGCTTCAATTCTATCCCATTGAGGATATTCCGGACACTTATATATATTGGTCCTTCTTGTATTTAATTTTATACCCGGCTGGATTTCAATAGATGATGAATTTTTAAGAATTATTTCATTATATAAATTAAGGGTAGAATTACTGAACAGATAATCAATGTCCACTATCAGATGACCATCAATAACGATCTTTTGAGGTGTGTTTAAACTATAAGGACCAGGATCAGGCAATCCTTGAGCCAGGAGATCACCCGACGCTATTAAAGAAGATACTGTGTTGGTACCGGTAATTAATTTATAATCATCCAATTTAAAAGTAAATGTACTAATGATATCTGTTGGATCAAACTTATTAACTAATCTGACCGTGAAAACAGTATTTGGTATCTGCAAAAGTCCACTAATACATTTTCTCCGGGTAATATCGAAGGTGGCTTCTTCTTCAACAGAATAGATAGTCGTTGTTGGATTGACCGACCCAGTCATATCACCATTATTGGTGACAAAAAATGAAGTAGTGGGAAATTCCAATTGGTATTCATAGTCTTCACATCCCAAATCTTTATATACCGTCACTATGCAAATAGTTCCGGGTTTTTCACAATAAAAACCTTTGGTTTCTACATAAAATTGATCATTACACTGCCCAAATATTTGATTTTTGCCTGATGTAATAATCAAAATAATAAGGAAAATAATTATTGAACTTCTCATATTCGTATGTTTTAATTTTTTTACTAAATTTTTATCAACCTCCCCACTTTCAGCAGCCTACCGTCTCTGTCACTGACTTTATAGATATACACAGCTGCGCTTAAATCTGAAATATCGATTTGAGTAATATACGAGTTGATTCCTTTCATCAATTTCATTAACTTTCCATTCATATTATATAGATCTAGCGTCCATAATGAAGGCTGAATTTTTTCAGAGTTGAGAAATACAATATCTCTTCCCGGATTGGGACTCATATTTATATCAGTCAGCAATTCCTCCACCGGGGTTTGAGTGGCGAGTGCAAATGGCCATTCATAGGTTGGGTCACATTCTGACCCACCTTGCATAAAATTTGGTAAAACCTTACCAACTCTATAGGGCAGGTCTATGGCCATTGGTTGAAAACCACATGCTACGCCTTCTTCATCGGGATAATGGATGACATGCATCCAGTGTGATGTGCTTCCGGGTGATACATACAATCTGCAATCCGGTCCACGACTGATAGAACCTATGCCCACATCCCATCCTGTTTCATCCGATTGATAAAATGTAGCTAACTGCTCTACACTATTATCCCATAGATCGATTTGATATAAATAGTTTAAATAAGGGGGATCCTCATCCGAACCGCCAGTGCCCACATAGACAAATCTACTGTTCGGTGAATAACACATGCCAAATGACCAATATTTAAATGTATCAATTCTTACTTTGATCTCTCTTGCATTGGAAAACATTCCTGTGGCATCATCAAAGTCAAAAACCTGTAGACCAATGCCATTGATCAGCTGTATCATCGTTTTGTTATCAGGAGAAAAAATACTACCATTCACAGTGATAGACCTTTCGTTGATTTTCCGGCCTATTTTTTGTTTATGCATTGTATCCAACTTATTATCGTTTAGTAAATAAGCACTATACTCATTTGTATCTTCACCAAGATTAAATATCCACCAGGCATCTTTATTCTTATTTAGGGTTGGGTTTATTATTGCAATACTTTGATATCTTTTATCATCTATTGTATCATGACTTTGGATAGCAAGTTTATTTTGACTATTAAACCCGATTTTATTGAGCATGATGTTGGAACTGACCAGTTTCACATCCGTTGCATATACATCCTTGTAAAGTTGAAAATAATGATCCTTCTCTTTAATATATGGAAAAAAAATATTGGATTTACTTATTACATAAAAGTGGATATGATCTTTGCAATATTCATGAGAAAAATCATTATCATGCATTTTTTCTCCACCTTCTATAAAATGTAATTCCTTATCATATATTGAACAATTATCCGACAACAATGCGATTTTCCCTTCATTGTCGTTAATAAAAGCTGATGAAAAAGCCATGAAGATTACATCATCCTGGTAATCATAAGGATACACCTCGATCTTGTGATCATTGAAATCAATACAGTTCATTCCAACTTTGTAGTCAGGTTCATATTCATATCCAAATACCCATTGTTTATTGATGTACTGCGCTGAAACTGTTTTAACAACCAAAAAAAATATGCAGAAAATTTGAATTACTTTTTTCATCTAGTGAGCCTTAAACACTAATTTATTTTGATCAATTTTTTGTTTTGGTCCAAACCTTCAATTTTAATATAATACAAACCTGATGGCAGTTCAGCAATATTTAAAGTCTTTCGGCTCTCTTTTGCACCCAAAACATATGTTTTGACTATTTTCCCCATGTAATTTACAAGGTAAATTGTTCTTTCCTCGTCGATCGAAGTTATTTCTAGTGTTGTAGTTTCATTTGCAGGATTAGGGTTGATCCGCAATGAATAATCTTCCTCACCCTTTTTTCGCTGCGCTGGCAATTCATTGAATACCAGGCATTCATCATTGTATTCATAATATTTTGTATCAAATTCTGTTCTCATCGATCTTGCCTGGGCCACAGCTTCTCCTCCCATACCCATACATTGACTCGCTACCTGTACTATTTGCTCCTTTTCTTCATCCGTATAATTCAGCGTATCTGAATTTAACCTATTATACAGGATCCGATTGATTGCCTGCAGATTCTCAGATGAAGTCGTGCCATTTGGAGTAATTGCATTGTTAAGGTCTTTTAAGGCCGGTAAGATTTCCCTTAGCTGTGTTCGTGAATCTGCCAGGATCCGCCCCTTAGCGATCAAAACCTGTGACAGGTCTTCTTTTCTCTCTTCAAATTGGGCTTTCGCTTCTTCATCTATTTCAAATTCTTCGCTTTCTTCATTATAGTTGACCCATGTAATTTCACTCAGCAAGGTTGACTTTTCTTTTATCAGATCTTCCAAAGAATTTAATCCCGCCTGCTGATCCTCGGTAAATGAAGATGCTTGTAGATTAAGGTTTTCTATATTAATAAACTGCCCAAACAAAGTCCCGGAAAGCTCATCATACCATTGCTGTTGCTCGTCTGTCATCACTCCTATTTCATTCAATCTCCGCAAACTCCTCATCAACTTTAGTTTGGTATCAAATTCTACTTCAGCATTGTATACTAATCCTATGTTATTATTCAAAAGTCCAATGTTCTCATTCGCCATACGAAAATGCGTAGAATCTCCAGGCTCAATTAACTCCGGACCGCATTTAAAGTTTTTTCCATCTCTTTCTACAGAAAACCATCCAGAATTAAGAGGAAGGAAATTTGGGAAATAAGGACCATTTTGAATTACCGGAATGGATCCAACGTAGTCAGATTCTATGTATTTACTATTATTAATTTCTCCAATAGAACCAAAATGTCTAGCATTTGGAAATGACGAAGAACTCGCATCAAAAATATTATCTTTATACATTTGAATGCCTGATGTTCCTAAAGTATTCAATGCGGTTCCATATTTGAGGTTATATCCGTTACCGGTAAAAATATTTCCTGAAATATCCGACGCGTTATTATTATTTATTACTCTAAGCCCCTCAGAGGCAGAACTTTCATTACAGCTGATCATAGCACCCGGACTACCCATCAATTGTATTCCGGGAGCCCCGTTAATTAGATTGACTACAGTATTATAGTCTATAACATTATTTCCTCCACCGCTTACTGAAATACCAATAGTCCCATTGACGATAGCTGAAGGTCCGTTGCCGGTATCTGTATTGTGTCCTACACGTGCACTTTTGGTATTATTCAGTGCAACTATAGGAGTGGATGAGAATGTACTGGAACCGTTAGTTAAATCCCAGGCATAGTTATTGGTGAAACTCCAGATATGTGAATATGGAGCAATACCGCTTAGTGAGTAGGGTAAAGTCTTAGCTCTTATATCATTAAAGGAAATTTCAGCCCTTGAAGCATGTGACAAACCTAATATACCTTGGTCATCCTGAAAAAAAGTATTACTTTTCACTTTACTATGGTAACCATTAAATCCCAAAATATTTATTGCCAAGCCATTACTTCCAAAATGATTATCTTCTACATCTAATTCGGATGAGATGGAATAGAGTCCAATTTTATTATGGAAAAAATCTGAATTTTTAATTTCAATAAGGCTATTGGAATAGACCGATTCCACACCATAATCATTATCACTTAAACTTATGTTATCTCCTTTTAATGATGAATAACTCATACTAATACCAACAGAGTTATCAAACAAAAACGGATTGGCTATAATAATTGGAGAAGCATCATACAGTACAATACCAAATTTATTATTACTAAAAACCGTTCCCGAATTAGTTAAGGAAGCAGGGCTTGTAATAATGTTTGCAGTCATTGGAGTATGGTTAACATCTGAAGCCCTTAGTCCGCAAAAATTATCGAAAAAATCTGCACCATAAGTTAGAAGTGTAGAATTATGGTTTAACCACAGACCTGTATTTGCACCGCTTATGGTCGTTCGTTCACATTCAATTGAAGATCCTTCTAAGGCCAAAATGTGTTCCCAGTTATTGTATTCAGGGCATTTATAAAAATTAGCCCTGTATACATCCAGGTCTTGACCCTGGCTTATAATAACCTTTGATCCTGCAGTAAGCACAATATCATTGTAAAGTTTATATAACTGTGTACCAAAAAAGTAATCCATATCCACAATGAGGGTGCCATTAATTACAAGTTTTTGCGGTGTGTTAATACTGAAAGGACCCGGCCCTAATCCGTTAGGAGTCAATAAATCTCCTGTTCCTATTAAGGCAGATACAGTATTAATACCTGTAAGAATTTTATAATCATCCACTTTAAATGTGGTAGATGCATAGATATCAGTCGGATCAAATTGATTTACTAGTTTAAGTGTAAATACACAACCAGGGATCAACACTTTACCTTTCAAACATTTTCTTATCTCACTATCATGTATCGGAAATTCGGAAGCAGTCAATTTCGTTTTCAATGGATTCGATGAAGTCCCTAAAGTAAAGTCACCAATATCAGTTAAATTAAAGGAGGCCGTTAAATATTCAAGTTCATAAATATAATCATTACAATCATCACCTTTAGCTACAGTAACAATACAAATTGATCCTTCATCCTTACAATAAAAGCCTTTTGTTTCAATAAAATAAGCTTGTATACATTGTGCTTTAGAACTAATTACACCTAATGTAAGGCAAGAAAAGAGAATAATGGTTTTTATCACTGAACGTAATAAAAGTCTAGAAGGTAGTATAGTCATTTATGTGAGTTTTTAAATTGTGAACGATTTTCAAATATAAATCTAACTATTTGAAAAACAGGATCTTTTGAAATTTAATTTTAAAAATTAACATTTTAGAAAATAATCAAAACTATCTTTACTGTTGTAAATCTCACATTTATGCTTCAATCTATACTAAAATTTATTTTCCTCTTTGCCCTCTCGATGTTTTGCAACATAACTTCGGCGCAGAAAACAGCTAAACTTTTCGACGACAAGCAGATATCTGAAATTCATATATCCATTGATCCTGACACGCTAAAATACATCATCAATAATAAGGTCAACGATATTTATTCGAAATGTACTTTTGTCTATAATGATCTGAGTGCCCGGGATACTTTGGAACATGTAGGTTTCCGGCTCAAAGGCAATACAGCGCTCAACAATCAAAAAAAATCCTTTAAGCTTAGTTTCAATACTTACGAAAAAGGGCGCAAGTATCAAGGTGTAAAAAAGATAAATCTGCTCGCCAATGTCAATGACCCGACCATGATCCGCCAAATGCTGTACTATTACATCTATGAAAGATGTGGTCTCCTGCCGCGACGTGGAGCATTCGTAAAAGTATATATCAACAATGAATATAGGGGCCTTTACACCAATTTAGAAGAACCTGATGATGAATGGATAGAGGATCATTTTGAATCCGATAAAGGGAATTTATACAAATGTACTTATCCGGCAGACTTTACTTATCAGGGCCCTGAGCAGTCAGGTTACAAAAATATATTTAATGACCCTGTGACAAGAGCATATGATCTAAAAACGAATGAAGATGCGGATGACTATTCTGATCTTGTAGAGTTGATCAGTTTTGTAAATAAACCAAACGCTGTCGGCTTTTCCACGAATATTCACAATATCCTGAATATCAGAAGTGTGTTAAAAACTTATGCTGTGGATATAGCAACGGGTAACTGGGATGATTATTTTTACCTGAAGAACAATTTTTATCTTTACAAAGAGCCATTTACCGGGCAGTTTCACTATGCAGCTTACGATACAGACAATACCTTCGGCATCGATTGGTTGGGTATCGATTGGTTGGAACGAGATGCGCTGAAATGGTATCATCAGAATGAACCACGCCCGCTGATTAGTTCACTTTTAAACGTACCGGAATTCAAACAGATCTTCATCAATTATCTGGATTCTGTGACCAATAATGTGACTTTGCCGGATAGTGTTTTTCCAAAGATCGATGAATGGCATGTACTTATCACTCCGGCGGCGGAAGCTGATACTTATCGACCTAAAGACTATGGATACAACATTAATGACTTTCACAATGCCTACACCAAAAAGATAGACAATCACACACCTTATGGCCTCAAACCTTTTCTTGAACAAAGAAGACAGCGCACCAGGTATCAGTTGACGGGACTGGCGACAAAGAACATAAATGCAGACAATGCTTTTGCCATCTACCCCAATCCCGGTTATGACGAGGTCAACATCATTCCATTGAATGAAAAAGATAAACAATATGACGAGTTGATCCTTCGAGATATTAATGGTAAGGTCATGCTTCAAAAATCAAATGGCGATCTTCCTGCCTTGCTAAATATCAATGATTTGCTATCAGGGGTGTATTATTTGCAGATGAATGTGGGCAAGCGAGTTTTGGTGAAGAAATTAATCAGAGTGTAATAAATCACTTGATTCATAATGTTTAAGTAGAATTTATTTAATAAAATAGTTCAACCCACTCCGGGGTTGGTAGGATAACTTTTCTACCCCGGGTTGCACCCGGAGTTATTATTCTTCAACCCCATTCGGGGTATTATTACTTAAATTAGTAACTTCAATAATTATACTCACTCAAATCATTCAAACATCAAACATTCAACATCCAATATTTTCATGATAATCGATTGCATTCCTGAGCTAGAAGTTCCGCCCACTCTCATTCTTCATTTTTCATTCTTCATTCAATAAGCCACCCCGCCTTCGGCACCCCTCGAGAGGGGAATAGCCACCCCGGGGCTCGGCCACCCCTCGAGAGGGGAAGTTACCACTTCTCCCAAAACTTCCAGTTCTTCTCCTTTTTCTTAGCAGGAATGATGATGTAGCGCAAAGAAATCGCCGTCTGGCTGTCAAATATCTGTTCGCCGCCAACGAAGTTGATGGCAGGTTTATAGTCGAATGAAGCACATAATTTCCCGAAACGCATTTCTATACCACCGATTGCTGTCAATCCATAACTGTTCTTGCGGCCATCCCGATCCTTACCATAGATGCCTGCGTGTGGACCTGCTCCAATATAAAAGTTTAATCCTTTGAAGATCATCTTCTGATGTTGTTCATATAAGACAGTGATAGAAGTCTGATCGTTGAAGAAACCTTTCTGGATGATACCTTCAATAGTCGTACTTTCGAGTATCAATTGTTGGACTGTTAGACCAAATTCTGTACCTATCCTGATACCCGCTGCAGTTCTGTATTTCTGGGCATGAACGCTGAATGACATGATAACTACCAGAAATAATATTGAAAGTATTCTCATTTTGTTTTTTGTTTCGCAAGATTAATAAGATATTTCGAATTCAAATGGCTTAATTTAATATTAAATCAAAAGACGAATGTACTTTTAATGCTAATAATATAGCCATTTCCTTTCTTAACGTTACATGTGTTAAATTTTAATATAAACTGATTGATCAACTCTATTAAAAATTTCCTAAAATTTTATTTCCGAGCCACGACGCTTTACAACGTCCACTCCCCTTTTGTGTACGAATTTGTCGATTTTATTTTTAGAAATAAATTAAATAAAGATTTTGAAAAGAAAATTAAAATAGAAAGAATTGCTTTAGAAAATACTGATCAGAAAATTGAAGTGCTTGATCTTGGTGCAGGAAGTAAAAGTTCTAAAACTTCGAAAACCGATAAGATATCAAGAATCGCTAAAACAGCTGTTTCAGGAAAATTGAAATCGCTTTGGTTGCATAATATTTGTGCTTATTTTAAACCAAAATATGTATTGGAAATGGGGACTTCCCTTGGTATCTCTGCCGCTCACCTGGCACAAAATGCTACCAAGGTCATCAGTCTTGAAGGCAATCCTGCAATAGCATCACAAGCTCGAAAGGTGTTTAAAAACCTTGGGCAGGAAAATATAGAAATTTTAACGGGCAACTTTGATGAAACCTTACTTGAATGCCTGAAAAAAAACGAACTTCCCGATATCGTATATCTGGATGGTAATCACACATATGAGGCCACTTTAAGATATTTTAACCAATTAATTTCCTCAAGAAATGAGCATGAAATGATCCTAATCTTCGATGATATATACTGGTCAAAAGGCATGATGCAAGCCTGGGAAGAAATCAAACAACATCCGGATGTCACCCTCAGCATCGATATCTACTATTTTGGCCTGATTTTTTTTAAAACAAATACAGTTGCTCCCAAGCAATATACCTTAGTTCCGGCGAATTGGAAGCTGTGGCATATTGGATTTAGGCCGGTGAAGCATGGGTGATGGGTATTTGTAATGGGTAATGGGTAATAAAAATAATGCTGAATGTTGGATTTTGGATGTTGAATGATAAAATTTAAAATAGTCCTCTGTAGGGACAGGTCGCGACCTGTCCCTACAGAGGACTATTTTAAATTTCGGAGATGGCCAAACTAATTATTCGCAAATTGGTTATATTTTATAACTTTGTCACTATTTTGGTTATATAATATTATTTGCCAGTGGCACACAATAAGGACAAAATCATTCCTGGACAAGGATCTCAACTCAATACGCACAATCGATTTGACAAATTGGATCGCTCAGGTGAAGCCATTTATAATGACGAACCGTACAATGAAGACGAAGGCGATAAAGAAAAGACTCAATACATCAAGATCTATCCAAAGACCCTCATCAACAAGGTCACAAGCCCGGACGTCCGGATGCCCTATTCTGCCAATCCCTACCAGGGCTGCGAGCATGGTTGCATCTATTGTTATGCGCGGATCACACACAACTATTGGGGATATAGTGCCGGAGTGGATTTCGAAAGAAAGATCTTATATAAAGAAAATGCTCCGGAAATTCTGACTTCCGAATTTGAAAAGAAAAGTTGGCAAGGTGAACTCGTTGTTCTATCCGGAAATACTGATTGTTATCAACCGGCTGAAAAACATCTTAAAATCACCCGAAAAATGCTCCGAGTATTTGAACTCTATAATAATCCTGTAGGCATCATCACAAAAAATTCATTGGTAGAAAGGGATATTGACATCCTGGCGCCAATGGCTGAAAAGAATCTGGCACAGGTCATCATCACGATCAACAGCATGGATGAATCGTTGAGAAGAAAGATGGAACCCAGAACGGCAAGTGCTGCGAAGAAATTTCAAACCATTCGCAAACTTACTGATGCTGGCATTCCTGTGATGCTCATGATCTCTCCTATCATCCCTTCAATTAATGATAATCACTTATTAGAGATCATGAAAAAAGGAGCTGAAGCAGGAGCGATTGCCGTGACTTATGTGATGGTCAGGTTGAATGGTGATGTTGCAACTATATTTAAAGATTGGGTTCAAAAAGCATATCCCGACAAGGCGGAAAGAGTCATCCATCAAATAGAAAGCCTGCATGGTGGAAGTACAGAAGATCATCGTTTTTCCATCAGAATGCGGGGTGAAGGGAATTTTGCCGACATAATACGACAACAATTCATGCTCGGAAAAAAGAAGTATTTCAACGACGGAAGCCTGCCGGAAGTAGATTCCAGTTTGTTTAAGAGATTTGGTAATGGGCAGTTGAGTCTCTTTGAATGAAAAGTGCCCCAGTTAACAAGTAGATAGTTAGGAAGTGTGTAGGTTATCGGAGCTTAAAAACAACTTTGTGAAACTTTGAGAATTCTTTGAGGAACTCTTTGATACCAGTGGCCGCTGCGCGGAAGCAAGGGTAACACAGAATCTCTGTGATACTTATTCCTACAGCTTTGTGAAACTTTGAGCTTCTTTGTGCAACTTTGTGATATAGCTTTTTAACAGAATTCATAGCGAATCTTAGCACAAATTGAGTATCATCTAAAAAACTAAAGAAAAGCGACCTAAATATAGGCGACCTAAAGCAAAGCGACCCAGCCTAGCAAACTGTCAGATAGACGATGGAATAACTAAATCTCGCACTTTCAGGCACGAATAGCATTACTTTCTGGCCTTTTTCAAGAGCAACATTTTTAGAAAGACCATCCAACATAGCATAAGCTGAAGCAGCACCTACATTTCCTACTTCCGGCAGATTCACGAACCATTTAGATTCAGGGATGACCATATCATGTACGTGCATTTCATCGAAAATTTTCTTCCAGAAAAACATAGAGGAAAGATGCGGTAGAAAATGATCCACATCGTCAGCAGAAACGTTCCTTTTATCAAGAACACCTCTCATCCATTTAGCTCCTACTGGTACGATATTTTCACCAAGAAGTCGAACATCTTGTTTATATGCAAATACGCTCTTTTTTGCCCAGTCACTCGTGGTCATTTCACCGAAGGAATGCAGCACTTCTGAACCATTCTTGTCCGCCCCTAAATACATGCAGGTTTCTAATTGATCAGCAAAACTTGCGATTTCGATCCATTCTATTTTAAAGTTAAGATGACCTGCCTCAGGCTTATTTTGGAGCAAAAATGCTCCTGCACCATCAGAAAGCATCCATCTAAGAAAATCTTTTTCAAAAGCAAGTATCGGATTTTCTTCCAACACTTTCAAATCCTCCATCTCAGCATCAAATTTACTCCCCTGAAGGTATTGTGAGACACGTTCGCTACCTGTGGCAACTGCCATTTCTGTTTCACCACACAGGATAGAATAATAAGCATATTTCAAAGCCTGCATACCGGAGCAACAAGCTCCTGCAGCACTTATCAGTTCTACTCCTGTAGTATTTAATTCGCCATGAACCATAGATGCAAGGCTAGGCAGGATCATATCAGGACTTGAAGTGCCACATGCAATTAATTGGATCTCATCTTGGGTAATTTTTCCATCAAACAAACCTTCAACGGCCTTAGCTACGAGCTGTGCGTTGGTGTAATTAAACTTCCCGGATTTATCTATAGCGTAAAACCTATTCTTTATACCATTGCTCCTCAACACAATCGCTCTGGACCTCGATGGTTTGCCACCAGCAAAGCCAAGTACTCCTTCCATCTCATTGTTGGAAATGGGCTCATTTGGAAAAAAAGTATTAATTCTTGTGATATAAACTTCGTTGAGTTTATCCATTTGACTCAAAATTATTTAAATATTTATGATGCAAACATACCATTCAATTAGGATATAATAAATATTTCTTTCTCGTTATCTTAAATTTATCAATGCCCTCTTTCCATGAAGCCCTTATCTCTGCTTCACTCATTCCACTTTTGACCTGCTGTTGAAATTTTTTAGTACCCATCAAAAGATCTATGAAATTATTCTTGAGAAAGAAGTTTGCCTTATCAGGATAGTCCTTATAAGCTTGCAGGAAATAAGTGAGATTGATCTTTCCTTCGGTTCTTATTTTTTCAATGGATAAATTGCTCAAATCATATCCACGACATTTTTTTCCTTGTAGAAAAGGTGTCATCGCACCAGGTTTTGGTTGAGGTGTAAAATAAAAATCGCCTTTTTTGGCAATTGGACTGCCATACACCTGAAACTGTTTATCCGTGCCTCGTCCCACGCTAAAGTTTGTTCCTTCGAATAAACAAAGTGATGGATATAACATGATCGAAACCTGGTTAGGTAAATTGGGCGATGGCTTGACAGGTAATATATAAGGCTTGAAATGATCATAGTTGCCGCATTGAATCACTTTCAATTCGCATTTTATCTTATCCTTGAGCATCCCTTCAGCATTCATCATCCAGCCCAGTTCGCCGAGTGTCATCCCATGCACTATTGGAATAGGAATAATTCCAACAAATGAGGTGTTCTCCATTTCAAGGACAGGGCCATCAATGTAATGTGCATTCGGATTCGGTCTATCCAAGATCATTAGCGGTTTTTTGAACTCTGCACATGCCTCCATCAAATATTTCAAAGTAGATAAATAGGTGTAAAACCTTGTGCCAACATCCTGCACATCAAATACGACAACATCCACATTTGCCAAGTCTGCCTGATCCGGACCTTTCTTCTTTCCATATATCGAGATCACCGGAATACCAGTTTCTTTGTCCACCGAGTTGGTAAGTTCCTGGCCCGCATCAGCGTCTCCCCTGAATCCATGCTCAGGTGCGAATATAGCGGTCACATTTACTCCCTTTTCCTTCAGAACATCCACCAGATGCTGGGAGCCAACCATTGATGTTTGATTTACCAATAGACCGACACGCAATCCTTTTAAAAATGGTAGATATTTGTCAGTTTGGTCAGCTCCGGTAAGAATCGGAGTAGCCTCAAATACTTTTATTATTTCTCTATTGAATGGTTGCACTTCGGGTTTCGGCGCATTGCAAAACAAATTGGAAAAAATAAAGAACAATAGATAAAAGTTATTGGCAAATATCATATCAATAAAATGTATTATATGAGGTAATTATTTGTAAAAGCGAATTAGTAAGATCTCTAATAATAAAAACAATAATGCTGTCAAAAGAAAATACTTCCATAAGGAAAGACCTGTATCACCTTCCTGAACTACTGAAGCGAGATTAGCCTGTGCAGACGGCGTAATAACTTTAAGATTATCATTTTCGTAGGATTTTATCTTTTCTAAAGACATGAATTCCATCTGGCTTTCTTTGCGATCATAATTGAATGCAAACTTACCACTCTTTTCTAGCTGATATATGCCCGGTAAAATTGTTTCTCGTCCTGTATTGATAATAGTTTTTTTGCCCTTTTTGATTTGCTCGGGAATAAATGTTTGTGTGCCGTTGAATTTTAAAACTCCATCCGAACTTGCTGCTTCAACATTGATCTCAAAACTTTCGTTTTTACCAATGGTGAATGAAAGCTTCTGCTGACTAGAGTTATTAAAAGCCGCTTTAAATAGGAAAGGAACAATAACCTCACCATTCTTTACAAAATCGCTATAATCGACATCCAGAGGCGAAGCACAAAGAAAAACTTGTCCTGAAAATCTTGGATATCTAACCAAAAAAGCACTTCCATCTCTATAAGTAAGTAAAGAAATAGCGCCTTTTGTTGCCTTGGTCTGAATATTAAACCCTGCCTTTGTTACTGGCAGCTTCAACTGCTGAGTTTTACCTTCAAATACATTTTGAAAAATATAATCCTTCGAGTTGATGGTAAACACTTGCTTATTTGAACTTACTACTGTACCTGACGCACCTAAATTAAATGCTGAAGAGAGTTGGGCGATAACCTGCCCATTTCTAATACTTGGAAATATAGCGACATTGGTTCCAGCATCCATCGCCTTCGTTAACTCACCTGTCAAACCTGAAGTCGTGGAATTTATTTCATTAAGTATGATTAATTGATAGTCGTTGAATCTGCCAAAATTTACTCTAGACAACTCTTCATTGGTAACATTAAATAACTTGGATGTTTCGAGTGCCGTATTCAAATATTTGTTTGAAACACCATCATTAATAATAAGGACATTCACTTTAGAAATTTCATTCCATGCGATGAAATAATTATCGTCAAATGTTATTGGAGCATCATTAATGAGCAATTCTGCTGTCTGATATCCAGATTGAGTCGTTAGCACAGGTACCGTATCTGTGATAGAAGACCTAGCAGCTAATTTGTGGATGGCAAGCGGCCTGTTATTTCCGTTGAATTTCAGGACTGGTTTGATTGTAGTTACCTTATCTCCATCATTCTTTATCTTGTAAATCAGTTGGTTTGCAATGCCGGGAGAAGATACCTGATCTTTAAAATAAGCAGAGTCGATATAGCTGTTAGATATATTTGATGTAGTTAATGGCACTAAACTACATTGTATTGAGGTGTCTTTTAATTTAGCAAGATCGGCGGCATTAACTTGAAAATCGCTTAGAAAAAAAGCATTATACTTCCCTTGTCCACTAATTTTAAAATTCTGCTGTATAGTTTTGAATATCTGAGAAAATGTCTTAAACTGAGGGCTGATGACCTTTTCGTCTATTACCGCATTTGCCTCTTCCTTATTCAACCATTGTTGTTGACCACCTTCAAGATTGTTCGTAATGATCTGAAACTTATCGTCAGCACCAAAACCACTCACTATTTGATGTGCTGTTTCTTTTGCTTTTTCAAGTAAATTATCTTCAGAGGTACTGGCACCCATGCTGAAGGAATTGTCCAGATAGATAAAAGAGTAATTAGTTCCCTGTTTGACTTTGCCCTTAGTCTCAAAAAAAGGTTGCGCGAAAGCCATAACAAGTGCAATTAATGCAAGGCATCTGCATGCAAGCACCAACCATTGCTGAACTTTCTTCCTTGAGTTGGAAGTTTGCTGAATAGATCTCAAGAAGGCGACGTTCGTAAAGAATACCTTTTTATACCTTCTGAAATTAAAAAGGTGAATAATGATCGGTATAGCTATAACAAAAGCTGCTGTAAGAAAAGCTGGAAATAAAAATTGCATGGAACAAAATTACAATAATGAATAATATATACTCCTTATTTGGATTAAATATTGTGCAAAACTATACTAGAGTAGCATAGCAGTCCATTAAATACAATTCCTACTATCTTTGTTTATAAAAATATAAAAACATGGCAAATTGGTTAAATTATATTGGCGTCGCTATGATCCTGATAGCATTCATTCTACTATCTATCAAAACAATATCTTCAGAGCATCCCGCTTATAAATGGTTAAATTTTGTAGGTGCCGGTTTTACTTGCGTGGGAGCATATATGTCAGATGTGATACCTTTTGTAATTATGGAAGCAGTGTGGGGTATTGTAGCATTCTACTCTATCATCCGAAAATAGCCAAATATTAAACTTTATTACATTTTAATTTTATAAGCTAAAAACAGTTTAAATTTTATTTTTTCTAAAAAAAGCTAATCACAAATTTTAAAAAATTACCTGATTTCACATGTAACAATTTTATAATATAAATATTTTATTTTGATAATGTCATATATTGCATTTAATTCAGAATAATATTCTTCATATTTTTTATAAATTAATTTTTAGGGCTATTTTCTACCTTAATTGATACCTCAATACTATTTTTGTAATTAAAGTAAAAGATACATCAAATGGATACTATTGTTGAAAAATTTAAAGGCGGGGCTTTCCTAATAAAAGACTATTATTTCGGAGATGATTACATCCCTGAAAAAATGAACGAGGATCAAAAAATGATCCGTGACATGGTACGAGAATTTGTGGAAAAGGAAGTTTGGACAAGAGGTCACATCCTTGATCAACAACCAAGTCTAATGGATGAAGCAGGCGAATTAGGTCTTGTAGGAGCACATATTCCAACACAATATGGCGGACAAGAACTTGACACTATATTAAACACAATAATAGGTGAAGAAATAGGTCGTGGTGATGCATCTTTCTGTACCACTTTTGCAGCGAATACAGGAATAGGCATGTTGCCAATCCTATATTACGGAACTGAAGAACAAAAACAAAAATATCTACCTGATCTTTCTTCAGGAAAATTAAAAGCCTCTTACTGTTTAACTGAGCCAAGTTCAGGGAGTGATGCCCTTGGAGCAAAGACAAAGGCTATTCTTAATGCTGAGGGAACACACTATATTCTGAATGGTCAGAAAATGTGGATCTCCAATGCCGGATTTGCTGATGTATTTATAGTTTTCGCACAAGTGGATGGAGATAAATTCACAGGTTTTATTGTGGATAAAGGCACTCAGGGTATGGTCCTTGGAGAAGAAGAGCACAAACTCGGAATTAAAGGATCCTCTACAAGACAGATCTTTTTCGAGAATGCACCAGTCCCTGTTGAAAACGTCCTTGGAGAAATAGGAAAAGGTCATTTGATTGCCTTCAACGTGTTGAATATGGGTCGTTTCAAATTAGGCGTACTTGTAGGTGGAGGTTGTAAAATCATTACTACCAGAGCTGTCAAATATGCACTGGAAAGAGAGCAGTTCAAAACTCCAATTGCGAACTTTGGTGCCATTCAACATAAAATAGCTGAAATGGCCATTAAAGCTTATGTCTTGGAATCCACTAACTACAGGATTGCTGATCTAATAGAAGATTGGAAATCATCAGCTATTGAAGAAGGTTTACCATACCAACAAGCACTTTTAGATGCAGCGGAAGAATACGCTATAGAATGTGCGATCTCTAAAATATACGGAAGCGAATGTATTGATTACGCAGTGGATGAACTCGTTCAAATTCATGGTGGATTTGGATTTTCTGAGGAATATATTCCTGCACGTTTATTTAGAGACAATAGGATTAATAGAATATACGAAGGTACGAATGAGATCAACAGACTTCTTTTGGTCAACATGTTGCTAAGAAGAGTCATGAAAGGTGAATTGGATATGGTAGGACCTGCCTGGGCTGTTCAAAAGGAACTAGCCGGTATGCCTAAAATGGAAACATTTGAAGGACCCTATCCTACCGAATCTAAGGCTTTAAGCCATTTCAAAAAAATATTATTGATCGTAGCTGGTGCCGGAGCTAAATATCAAATGGATGGCAAGGTAGATCTGAAAAATGAGCAAGAGATCTTGATGAACATCGCTGACATCATGGTCGATGTTTTCAATGCAGAATCTGTTTTAGCCAGATTAATTGAGGTTAATAAAATGAATGACCCTAAACTTTCAGAAAAAGAAGCCATCTTAAAGGTATTCTTCCATGATGCACAAGATAGAATCGCCAAAAATTCAGTTGACGCATTAGCGTCTTTCGCCTCTGGGGATGAACTAAAGGTGATGCTGATGGGGATCAAGCGCTTTACGAAACTAGAACCAATCAACGTTAAAGAATACAGAAAAAAGATCGCAGCTAAGATTATAGCTGAAGAGCAGTATGCGTTTTAAAGTATAAGAGTATAACAGTATTAGTGTGGATAGTATTAGAGTATAATAGTATTAGGATCACTAACCAATTAGTTAATTTTAGATACCTGGTCAACACTGGTCGACTGGTTAACTCTAATACTGATTTACTGGTTAACTATTATACTGGTTAACTCAAATACTCGTCTTTTTCTATTTTACTTTTTCTTTAACATTATCAGCTCATTTCAATTAAGCCAAACGTTGTATATTTGAGGAAACAAGCTCGTTGAATTGAATAGAAACCTGATATACTTATTTTTGCTCCTTTGCCTACCTATGTTCTCATGGGCTACACACAACAGGGCTGGAGAAATCATATATGAACAAATAGGCGATTTACGTATTCGTGCTTCTATCATCACATATACCAAAGCTTCCAGTGTGGATGCTGACAGAGATTCCCTAATACTGATTTGGGGTGATGGGACATTCAGCAAAGTAGCAAGAAACAATGGCGGGGGTAATGGTGTGATAATAGGTCCTGACATCAAATACAATATATATACTTTTGAGCATACCTATCCTAGTCGGGCTACATATACTATGAGTATGACCGACCCTAATAGAAATTCAGGTATCTTGAATGTAAATCCACCAAATTCTGAGATCATACCCTTTTATATTGAGACGACTTTTTCCTTTTTAAATGCGACATTTCAAGGGTTTAACAATGCACCAAAACTGCTCCAACCGCCCATAGATGTTGGTTGCGTTGGTCAAAGATTTACCCACAATCCCAATGCATTTGACATAGATGGCGATAGTTTAGTTTATGAATTGGTTATTCCCCAGCAAGGTGTCGGGTCTGTGGTACCCAACTATATATTTCCTGAACAAATTCTTCCTGGAGCAAATAACTTACTAACTTTAGATTCCAAAACTGGCGATCTGGTATGGGATGCACCTAGAAAAGCAGGAGAATACAACATTGCCTTGCGAATCAGTGAATATAGGAGCGGTGTCTTGATTTCCTCACTTGTCAGGGATATGCAGATATTGATTCAGGTATGCGATAATAGACCTCCAAAGGTCCAAACAATTGAGGAAGTCTGCATTGTGGCAGGTCAAACACTGACTTTTGGAGTGGCGGCTACTGATCCTGACGGTTCTTCACAAAAAGTTAAACTCACAGCCTTAGGAGGCCCATTTGTAGTTGAAACAGGTAAAGCTACGTTTAATGTTTCACCAAATTTCGAAACTCCTCCCGTCAACGGTACTTTTAGCTGGACGCCAGATTGTAATGCCATCAACAAAGAATATTATTCTGTAATTTTTAAAGCAGTTGATAATTATTCTGACACCACAGGCTTGGCAGATCTAAAAACGGTAAGAATCAAAGTAGTCGGACCAGGGCCGGAAAATTTGACTGGGGAATCAAGTTTGAACCAAATAATACTTAAATGGGATGACCCTTATCTTTGTCAGATAACGAATAAGAACTATTTCAAAGGTTTCAATGTATGGCGCAGAGTGAGTAGTAATAGTTTTCAGCCTGATACATGTAATCCTACTATGGAAGGGAAAGGATATACCAAAATTGCATTTGCTCAAAAAACGACAGATGGCTCAAATTATACATATGTGGATGCAACTGTCGAAAAAGGAAAGGCATATTGCTACAGAGTTGAGGCAGAATTTGCAAAAACTTCGTCAGGTGGATTTCCTTTCAATCCTGTTCAAAGCCTTCCATCTAATGAAGTATGTCTCCAACTAAACTTAGATATTCCATTGATAACCAATGTGACAATAGAAGAAACTTCAGCTAATGGTAGAATTCTGATAAAATGGGTTAAACCACGAACCATGGATTTTGATACTATCCAAAATCCAGGGCCATATACCTACACATTGAAAAGAGGAATTGGATTTAATCCTGCCGCTTATACTAATATCCCGAACGCAAATTTCACTTCATTGAACTTTTTAGATCCTGTAGACACCTCTTTTACAGATATTGAAATCAATACGATTATTAGCCCTTACACCTATATTGTTGACTTCTTTGCAGGACAGGGAGGTTCATTATATGGGAGTTCCACCTCTGCATCCAGTGTATTTCTGAATGTGGATGGTTCTGATAAAAAAACCATACTTACCTGGAATGAGTTGGTTCCATGGTCTAATAACAGTTTTACTATTTACAGATTGAATTCTATAGGGATATTTGATTCTATTGGTACGACACAAGCCAGAGTATATGAGGACAAGAACCTTGAAAATGGGGAAGAATATTGTTACAAGGTAAGAACAAGTGGCACTTATGGTATAGCTGGTTTGCCGACGCCATTAATCAACTTCTCTCAGGAGAGATGCGCCATTCCTATTGACACAGTCCCTCCATGTGCTCCAGCCTTAGTAATTACAAATGACTGTCTTAATGCCAATTCAAATGAAGTGATCCTGAATAATTTGAGCTGGAATAATCCGGACTTGCTTTGTGATACACCAGGGGATACTAAAGGCTATAGGGTATATGTACTCCATGAAGGCAATACAGAAGCCGAACTCATTTTTGAAACTAGTGACGAAAATCAAACTTCATTTACTTATGCCAGTGATATATACGGTTTAGCAGGTTGTTATTATGTGGTGGCATTTGACTCTGTTTTCAATGAAAGTTTACTAAGCAATATAATATGTATTGAAAACTGCCCGGATTATAGATTACCCAATGCTTTTTCCCCTAATGGAGATGGCCATAATGACATATTCAAACCATATCCTTTCAAGTTTGTAAATAAAGTGGAATTTAAAGTATTTAATCGCTGGGGAAATTTGATATTTGAAACTTCAGATGCCAATCTAAATTGGGAAGGAAAAACAAAATCCGGCAACGATGTTCCTGATGGTGTATATTATTATACCTGCAGAGTATTTGAACAAGTAGATGCCAATGGTGTTGAAAGTAGTCCGATCGCTTTGACCGGATATATAGAATTAATTAGATAGTATGTTTACCGGAATTATTGAATCGACCGGAAAGGTCATCGAAGTTCAGAAAGAAGGAGATAAGAATCATTATACGCTTGAATGTTCTTTCACCAATGAATTGAAAATTGGAGAGAGTGTTAGCCATGATGGCGTATGTCTTACTATTACATCACTTAATGATGAGAAATATACTGTTACCGCCATTGATACTACACTGGAAACAACCAATATAAACTGGCAGGCAGAGAAAGTGGTCAATCTTGAACGAGCAATGATGATGAATGGAAGGTTAGATGGTCATATTGTTCAAGGTCATGTAGACGATACCGGAATTGTTGAATCAATAGAACACAATGATGGTTCAATACTGATTTCTGTTAAAATCAAAGATCAGTTTAATAAAAATATTGTCGATAAAGGCAGCATCTGCATGAATGGTATAAGTCTGACCATTGTCAATGCTTTTCCATCATTGTTTTCTGTAGCAATTATCCCACATACCTGGACACATACCAATCTGCATCAACTATCTATTGGCGACAAAGTAAATCTTGAATTTGACATCATCGGGAAATATGTAGAAAGGATGATGGCGAGCCGCAGATGAGGAATGGGTAATGGGTAATGGGTAATGGGTAAGTCCAGAATTACAATTAGAGTTCCATCAGTGCAGAACTTTTGACTTTTCAAATTCCCTATGAATAATTACTTTTTCGATTCCACATCAAAGCAATCAGCTATTTGCCAATAGCCATCAGCCATTAATCAGCCTCAAACTCCATCGCGGAAACCTGACTTCATACAATACCTTGCCTTCTTCGCCCCATTTTCAATTTTCCATTTTCCATTTTCAATTCTTCCTGCCTTTCTCACATCCAAATTTTTCATTACCTTAGTTTGATCAAAAACTAAACTAAGATATGTCTGCTCAACAACACAATTGCCTAAATTGCGGTCACATCCTAATAGGGAAATTTTGCTCTAACTGCGGACAAAAATCTGATATTCACCGTATAACTTTAAAACATTTTATTACTCACGATTTAATCCATGGAGTCTGGCACCTAGAAAAAGGAATTTATTTTACAATAAAAGAATCGATTTTCAGAACAGGAAAAGCTGCCACAGATTACATTTCAGGTAAAAGAATAATTTATTATAATGTTTTTTATTTATCTCTATTAATGTTGGGTTTGAATTTACTGGTTTTACACTACTTCCTCGCTTATACAGGAATGGAGCTTAAAACAAGTAATGGAATGAATGAAGTAGGTGGTTTCTTAAAAAGTAATACTAAGGTGTTCATATTATTATTCATACCTCTTATTTCTTTTTGTGGCTATATTATTTTTCGAAAAAATAAATTAAACTTTGCGGAACATACCATTATAGCAGGATTTTTGTTCTGTGGTATGGTATTTATAAGTTTGGTCCAAACCCTACTATCTCTTTTTCCTACAGCTATAAAAAACATCTTAGATTATTCAATAATACCCTTATTATCATATATTCAGGTTTTACTTCCTGCCTGGACTTATTATAAAGCACTTTCAGCTAAGTACACAAGGCTCGGATTTGTATGGAGGATAGTCTTGATGTATATCATAGTTATAATATTTTATCTATTAGTAGTGATCTCAATATTATTTATTTATAAATATATTAAAACAGGTAATTTTGAAATAGATGGAAACTTTTATTTTCAAAATTGAACAACTAAATAAATAACAATCTTGAATGAATATCCATACATTGCTCCACCAATAAACTTAACTCATTATTGTTGATTATATAATCTGCATACTTCAATTTTTCTTCTTCAGGCATCTGACTTCTAATCTTGCTAATCGCGACTTCCTCTGAGACCCTATCTCTTAATACGATCCGATTGATTCGTAGCTCTTCCGGAGCGGCAACCACTATGATCTTATCCATCAACTTGTAGAATCCGCCTTCGATAATCAATGCTGATTCATGCAAAGTATATGGTGCATCCTGACATTCGTGCCAAATGCTATAATCTCTTTTAACTTTTGGATGAACAATTTGATTAAGTGCTTTGAGCTTTTCAGAATTTGAAAATACAATAGAAGAAACATAGGTCGTATTATAAGAACCATCAATTCTGTAAGCCTCTACACCAAGTAGTTCAATAATTGCCTGTCGGATATTTTCATCCTCATTAATAAGTACTTTGGCGCGGATATCTGCGTAATATACTGGAATACCAATTACCTCGAAGATCTGACAAACCACTGACTTTCCGCTCGCTATCCCACCTGTTATTCCTACTTTTAACATGCTAGATCTTTTCAATTGTAAAACCATATTCTTCCAAACCCGAAGCATGATCGACCTCAATACCTAGCACCTGACTTTTAAACACATTTATCAAATGATCCAAATTCTCCGATTCAGTTGAAAGTATTAAAAATGGATTAGTTGCAAGGTCTTTTTCTTCAATTATTCCCGGAAATCTTTTTGAAGCTTCCATGATCATTGGTATTTGTTCAAAAGCAAATTCAACTCTGACTTTATATATCGGTTTTACTTCCATGAGTTCAGCTTTTGATAAAACCTCCTTTGTAGATTCCTTATAAGCCTTGATTAATCCTCCCGTACCTAATAACGTTCCCCCAAAATATCTGGTTACAACACAAAGAATATTTGTCACATCAAATGCATCCAATTGCCCCAATATTGGCTTTCCGGCAGTTCCTGATGGTTCACCGTCATCATTCGCTCTGTATGTTTCCATAGGAACACCTAATTTATAGGCCCAACAATGGTGATTGGCCTTAGGATGTGTTTCCCTAACTTGATTCAGGTATAGATACACTTCCTCAATATTCTTCACAGGAAATATTTCAGCAATGAATTTACTTGCCTTTATTTTTAGCTCTTCTTCAGAATGAGTATTGATCGTGTAGGACATTTATGCGATTAAATTATGAGTGATTAATGATGGGGTAATGGGTAATGGGTAATAAAAAACTGTATTTTATAAATTTCGGTACAATGCTCGTTGTTATTTGATTGTTCACTCTCATTATTCATTGTTCATAAATCATTGTTCATTCGAATTATCTTCGCTCCATTCAACATTCAACATTCGTCCTGACGGGTTCCACATGCATCGAAACATAAATAATACCCCATCCACAGGATTTCAACTTATCCTCTACCCTATGGGCTATCTCATGGCCATCGAACACAGAAATAGAACCATCCACTTCCAGATGAAGGTCGATCAAGTAATTAATTCCCGCCTTCCTTACATAGCACTTTTCTGTATCTTTAACACCTTCGATCTCCAGAGCACAGACCTTGATTTTTTGTATCAATTCACTGTGATTTTGCTCATCCATGATCTCGCCCCAGGCAGGCTTAAAGATCATAAAGCTATTGTAAAGAATGACGAAGGCAGCTATTAATGCCGCCCAATCATCTGCTGCTTCATAACCGGGACCCAAATAGATGGCAATACTTATGCCCACAAATGCAGAAAGGCTAGTGATCGCATCACTCCTATGATGCTGAGCATCTGCTTTTAATGCCGTACTATTAGTAGAATTACTTTTTTTAATTACCCAACGGTACATCAATTCTTTTGCAATTATTACAATCCCAAGAATGATCAATGTAAAATGTGCAGGTAATTTATGCGGTGTCATAATATTGATGATACTTTGATAAATTATAACACCTGCTGTCAAGATAAGAAATCCCACGACGACAAAAGTAACTAATGGCTCCGCCCTTCCATGACCAAATGGATGCCCTTCATCTGGTGGTTTGGATGCATACTTCAACCCCAACCATACAAGCAAGGAACTAATCACATCAGATACTGATTCCAGTGCATCTGCTACTAGCGCATATGAATTACCAAATATACCAGCTACACCTTTTATAATAGCCATAACCAAACTCAAAAGCATGGAGCTTTTCATGGTAGACATACCTATCATCCATAGATTGGCGGTATCTGTCGTTTTAGTTTGATCTATGCTATTCATTTCGAAGCAAAGGTATAATATATCAAGACCTTTTAAAATAAGAAAAATAAAAATGTGTTACGAGAGAATTATGTACTTTTGCGCCTTATTTGAATAAAATGAGCAATATTCCTATTACATCAGCTTTAATCTCTGTCTATGACAAATCTGGGCTTGACATTCTTGTCAAAGAGCTCCATAATCATCAGGTTAAGATCTATTCAACAGGAGGAACTTATGATTTTATCAAAAACCTGGGAATTGAAGTAACATTGGTGGAAGATCTGACAGGATTCCCTGCTATGCTCGATGGGAGAGTTAAAACTTTACACCCTGCAGTTTTTGCAGGTATTTTGGCACGAAGAAATGATGACCATCTTGGTCAGTTACAAACTCATAATTTACCCCAAATCGACCTGGTCGTAGTAGATCTTTATCCATTTGAAGAAACATTGAAGCAAACCTCTGACGACGCCCTTATCATAGAGAAAATTGATATTGGCGGTGTTTCTTTACTTAGAGCAGCATCCAAAAACCATGCTTCAGTAGCAGTAATCAGTAAGCAAAGCCAATATCCCATTGTTGCTGATTGGCTTAAAGAAAATAATGGATCTACTTCTATTGAACAAAGGATTCAATTGGCTTATGAGAGTTTTATGGTCACAGCTCACTATGATACAGCCATTTCATATTATTTTGCAGAAAAAGTAGGGCAAGCCAAGCACCTGAGATATGGTGAAAACCCGCATCAAAAGGCCTCATTTATAGGAAATCTGGATGATATTTTCAGACAGATAAGTGGTAAAGAGATTTCTTACAATAACCTTGTGGATATAGATGGAGCAATAGCTCTAATTAGTGAATTTAAAAGTAACGATCCAACATTCGCAATCATAAAACATACAAATCCATGTGGTGTAGCTACAAGGGATTCAGTCAAAAATGCCTGGGATGCAGCCTTAGCATGTGATCCTACCTCAGCTTTCGGTGGTATAATCATCAGCAATAAGATGATTGATGGAGAAACAGCTGATGCTATAGATGAAATATTTTACGAAGTGCTGATAGCCCCTTCATTTGGTGAAGGTGTTATCGAAAAGTTAAGTAAAAAGAAAAACAGAATTATCCTTCATTTGAGCACTTTTGAAGTAAGCCCGGAGCAAAGAAAATATATTCTTGGAGGTCACCTTTCACAAAGTATGGATAACCATAAAGCTGAAGATGAATCCTTGCAACAGGTCACCAAAGCAACCATACCAGCGTCACAATCTGATGATTTAATATTTAGTTTAAAGTGTGTTAAACACCTGAAATCTAATGCTATTGCAATCGTCAAAAACCAACAAATGATCGGTGCCGGATTGGGCCAGACATCCAGAGTTGATGCTCTTAATCAAGCAATTGAAAAAGCAAAAAGAATGGGATTCGATTTGGATTCATCAGTTCTTGCTTCGGATGCATTCTTTCCATTTGCTGACAGTGTGGAAATCTCTTACAATGCAGGCATAAGATATATAGTCCAGCCGGGTGGTTCAGTGAAAGACAATGATTCAATTGTGTTTTGTGATGATCATGGTATGGCAATGTATTTCACGGGAATAAGACACTTCAAACACTAAGAATAACAATGGAATTAGCAATAGATGCCGGTAATAGCCGGGTAAAATATGGTGTTTTTCAAGAAGGTGATCTAATGAAAGTGATCGTCAGAGAGCACCTAACATCTATGGATATCGATGAGATCTGCACCGAAAACAAAATCACTTCCAGTATTATCTGCGCAACAAGAACACTTACTCCTGAGAATATAGCTTATTTGCATGCAAGAAAGACTATTATACTGGATGAAAATACGCCAATTCCAATAAAGAATAAATACAGAACACCCAAAACACTTGGAAAAGATCGTTTGGCGGGTGTAATTGGTGCACATTTCGCCTTTCCTTTTGCTAATAATGTAGTTATTGATTTTGGAACAGCCATGACCATCAATTTTATCAATGTCAAAGGTGAGTTTCTTGGTGGTAATATATCTCCAGGATTGAAGATGAGACTGCAAGCACTGCACAACTATACAGATCAATTACCACTTACTGCCACAGATGGTGAATTCAGCTTATATGGCATGGACACAGAACAGGCATTGAGAAATGGTGCCATTCATGGCATCGTAGCTGAAGTAGAATACTATCGTGCAAAATACATGGAGATGTTCTCTCCGTTAAAAATAATACTCGCTGGAGGTAATTCTGTCCTGGTGAGCCACTTTTTGAAAGATTCGTACGTTATTAAACCTGACCTTGTATTGGAAGGTCTTAATGAAATATTAAAAACAAATGCTTAGAAAGATATTCATCACTATTTTAACCATCGCCTTAATCGGTGGATTGAATGCACAGCAGCTACACAACCCAATCTCCAACTTCGGGATGGGTGATTTCCTGGACAATGACCAAACTGCTGTTTTTACCACAGGCTGGGCAAACAATACGTTTACCGATCGTTATCATGTCAATTTATCCAATCCTGCTTCTTATTCTTTTCTGCAGTCAACATCGTTTGAGGTTGGGTTAAATGGCAAGTATTCAACTTTAACTAATGAATTTTCCAACTATTCATTTTTTAGCGGACAACTAAGTCATTTATCACTCGCCTTTCCAATATTCAGTCCTTACAATGAATTGATGGAAAAGAAGGTTAAAAAAATACATTGGGGAATGGGTCTTGGTTTAGCGCCTTATAGTCAAGTATCTTATAATTACCAATTTAAGACCACGGATCCTGAAGCAGGAAATATTCTGAATTCACAAGTTGGCAGCGGTGGGATATATAAATTATTTTACAACAACGGTTTGTCTTACAAGAATTTCTCTTTTGGAATCGGTGCACAATATATTTTTGGAAAGATAGAACGCAAAAAGGAAATTGGTTTTTCTGATGTCTCAGCTCAGTTAAGTAATATTACTGCTTTAGAGTCTGAAGTTTATGCCAAGGGATTTCTATTTGATTTTTCAGCTATGTATGTCCATTCATTTAATCCTATTACCAATGGTAAAAAGACAGATTACGATAAAGAGAAGAAGTTGACCTTTGGTGCATCGTTCCAACCACTTTCAAAATTAAAGACCAACATCTCTCAACTAGACTATGTCTACAGTAACCAACTTGGCTTATCCTTAAGTGATACCATCAGCAATGTAAGCGGAAAGATCTCTAAGAATAATTATAATAGCGCATACGGAGCAGGAATTTCATATCAAGATGGCTCGAAATGGAAGATAAATATTAACTATGACGCGCAGCTTTTCGACGAATACGCTGTGGCAGGTTTGGATGCAAATTATAAAAATTCTGGTGTATTTAAAGTCGGTGGCGAATGGTGCCCTGAACCAAATTCTTATACTTCCTTCTTGAAAAGATCTAAGTACCGTGCTGGTTTCAGGACAGGTACAATGCCTCTTACAATCGATGGATCTCAAGCAAAAGTTGTCTCAGGAACTATAGGCTTTGGCTTTCCAGTCTTTGTCAACAGACAAATATCTCATGTAAATATTGGGTTGGAAATGGGCAAGAAAACTTATGGTAGTAGTTTCTCGGAACAATTTTACAAACTACAGATTGGATTTAACTTGAACGATGATCTTTGGTTCCTGAAAAGGAAATTTGAGTAATCAAACCTGGATTTTAATCTTTGGGTTCGGAGCAATTATTGTTATTTAGGGAATTTGATATTACACAGATTAAAATTAGAAATTAGAAATTAGAAATTAGAATGAAACTCCGATTATTGTGTTAGGCAGATATTTGAGAGTTAGATATTTAGATATTATATATCTAGTTAATTGATTTCCAATTTTATAAGCAATTCAAGACTTTAAAAGATAATTATAAAAAAAGCTATTGGTCAATTGGATCAATAGCTTTTTTTGATTGCTTATGTTTGTCTTATCAGAAATATAGCATATAAATAATAAACAGGACAACTAATGTCAAAAATCCGAGGATCATGTAGAACTTCTTCTGATCTTTAGCATCCTCAGCTAATTGTTCTTTGGTAAGCTTGACATCCTGAGGGCCTCCCTGACTAAAACTTGATGTTCTTCTTGTACTGCCACTTTTTGAGTGACTTTTTCTATTGGATCTGGCCATTACTTTATTTTTTAATTTTATAAAAGGCAATTTTAAAAAAAAGAAGTGAACTTTATATCATTTCAGGTTTAATTTTTTAAAATAGATGACTTTAATCTGATAAAAGTGCCTCTATCATAGATATTAATACTTTGTTCAAGTTGTCGAGCGCCAGTTCAACTTTCCAATTGGAACGATTTCTAGGTTCTATGTAGTTAGAGATTGCTCTCAATTGCAAATATCTTTGGTCAAACTTACTACATACAAATGCAAATGCAGCACCTTCCATAGATTCCACGTCAGCTGAATAAGCAGCCTTCAATCTCATTATACCTGAACCTGATCCGGAGACACTGTTGACAGTAACTGCGGATCTATTTGGAAGAAAATCACTATTTCCATCCCTATTTTCTATCCAACCATTCGTATATGGTAATTCATTTGCATCTATAAATTGTAAGTCGAATACAGAAACAAAGTTATCGTCCTGCTCTATAACTCCAATGTCTGCAAATGTGTCTTTGACTATATTCACTACATCACCAAGATTCGAATTTAAATCAAAAGCACCACCCAAACCCGCATTGATGGCAAGATCATAAGACTGCCCTGAGGTGAGTAATCCCGTCATAGAGTAAGTCATATTCACCATGCCAACTCCGGCAATAAGCACTTGTACTTCTAATCCATTTTTATGATATGTGCCTTCCTTAGTTTCAAATGATTCAGTAAGAAAATTAAACAATGGTGCAATTTCGAAAGAAGTCGCAGCAACTATTAATAATTTTTTCATATAATTATTTATGTGTGAGGGAAAGCCTTTTAATTAAAAAAAACTCAACGCGCAATGTATCGATAATTAATTGCTAATACCTATGGTGTGCTATAAGTATATGTGGCACCAGGAGAAAAACCTAGTTGCAGATGCTGTGTCCCACTCAAATCAATAGACGACCCTTTACCTAATGGAATACCTATTCCTAGCCCAATAATACCCGGATTAGCCCTTGCACTTAAATATAAGAATACTTTTTGGTTTATATTGTAAGCGATACCTCCAGCCACACCTAATGGATGGCCATCATCTAATATTCCGGATAGGTATAATCTTAGATATTCTGCAGGAAAATAGCCGACTCCTAATTGAATACTATGAGTGAGATCATTTGATTCATTACTTCTAAAGAAACCTACCGGATTGAAGGTCACCAAGCCAACACCGAATTGAGGAGACAATTGAGTTTGAGCACCTAAGCTAAAAGTTGCTGAAAGTTCTTTTTTATTCTCAGGCGAGGTTACTACAATGCCATGGAGTCTTAATCCAAGTGAAGTCTGATCAGCTAGTTGAAGCGCATAACCCAAGCTTGCCTTTATTTCATTGAATGTCTTATTGCCATTATAATATAGCTGTAGTCCTAAAGCATGGTTCTTTTTAATTCTATATGCAAAATCAAAATTACCTTGATTTATATCACTAATAAGAAATGACTGCTGTGCGCCTACTGAAATATAAAGTTTGGAAACCTGAACTAGAGCAGCAGGATTCAAACTAAGTGCTTTGACCCCGGGATCTGCAACATTTGAATTATTCAAACTTGTACTAACGGAATTATTAAATATGTTAATTCCATTTTGACCCTGGATAAATCCAGCCCATCCAATTATTATTGATAAAATAAGTACTCTCATGCCGGAACCAAAGATAAACAAATATATTGTTTACTTTTGTTCCTTATTATTTATAAATACAATTTAGATCTATGTCAGTGACGAATGAAGAATTTGTAGCAACCATCAATGCAGGATATACCTTTGCAGGGCCTCAAATACAATTGGGTGCAGCTATATTGAATGGTGAAGTACATAAAGGTGCCCAGGTAGG
>Ga0209480_10000179_pt1 | contig 56822 bp, 44 predicted proteins | sample JI61114C2DNA_FD_187501 | JGI IMG/M metagenome (GOLD analysis project Ga0209480, IMG submission 187501) | Wastewater effluent complex algal communities from Wisconsin, to seasonally profile nutrient transformation and Carbon sequestration -... | ecosystem: Engineered > WWTP > Effluent > Algae...
CTCCTAGAATTAAAGCTACTTTATCGTTTCCAATAAATTCTTTTCCGATAATAAATGCTTCGGCTAACCCATTTGGGTTTTCTTGAACTGCGTATTCAAATTTACAACCTAATGATTTTCCATCGCCTAATAATTGACGAAATAAAGGTAAGTCATGTGGTGTTGAAATAATTAAAATTTCGCTAATTCCTGCCCACATCAATGTTGATAATGGATAATAAATCATTGGTTTATCATAAATTGGCATCAGTTGTTTACTGACTGCTAATGTTAACGGATGCAAACGTGTGCCTGAACCTCCGGCTAATATAATTCCTTTCATTTTTTAGTTTGGAGTTAGAGTTTGAAAATCAACCTAAATTATATTCCTTAAATTTGTTTAAATACCACTGAATTGTTTTCTTGATTCCTGATTCAAAATTCTCATCAGCTTTCCAACCTAATTCGTTTTCAATTTTGGTGGCATCAATCGCATAACGCAAGTCATGACCTGGTCTGTCTTTCACAAATGTAATTTGATCTTGATATCTACCTTCTGATTTTGGTTGTAATTCATTCAGAATAGAACAAACTGTATCCACTATATATAAATTATTACGCTCATTTCTTCCACCAATATTATAAGTTTCTCCAGCTTTTCCTTTTTTAAATACTAATTCAATTCCTTTGCAATGATCTAAAACATACAACCAATCGCGCACGTTTATCCCGTCTCCATAAATTGGAATATTTTCTCCAGTTATTGCTTTACGAATAATGGTTGGAATCAACTTTTCATCATGTTGTTTTGGCCCATAATTATTAGAACAATTTGTGGTAACTACATTCATTCCATACGTGTGAAAATAACTTCTTACAATCATATCTGAACCTGCTTTTGAAGCTGAATACGGACTATTTGGTGCGTAAGGAGTGGTTTCTTTAAATAAACCTATTTCGCCTAAAGTTCCATAAACCTCATCAGTAGAAACGTGATGAAATCGCGAATTTTCAAAACCAAAATTGTATTGATTAGGAGCTGACATCCAAATTTTTCTTGCGGTGTCTAATAAATTAAAAGTTCCTAAAACATTGGTTTTAATAAACGCTTCTGGACCAGAAATTGAATTATCAACATGGCTTTCAGCTGCAAAATGAATCACATCGTGAAACTGAAATTTTCGAAATAATTCTTCTACAAAACTTCTATCACAAATATCACCTTGCAAAAACGTGTATCTAGAATGATTTTCTACTTCTAGTACATTTTCTAAATTTCCAGCATAAGTTAGTAAATCTAAATTTACCAAATGATAATCTAAATTTTTTTCGATAAAATAAGGAACAAAATTAGATCCAATAAATCCAGCACCTCCTGTTATTAACAAATTTTTCATTAGCTTTTAATTCTAGTTGCTTGCTTTTTGTAAAGCGAAATAAATCCAAAAAATCCAAAATATATTAACACAAATAGAAAAGGTAAAACAAACTTCATTTTATTATTTAATCCTGAAGAGTTTATCTGATTTGAAATAATACTCTGATCTTTTATAATTCTATCACGTTCTATATGGTTAAGCGTTATGTATTGATTTTCTTTGATCAAATCATCTTTTTTTGCAATAATCTCATTTAAACCACTGTTTTCAGAAATTGTAAAACTTCCAGTTGATTTATTTTGAGAATAAGAAAATATTAAATCATCTATTTGCTTGATTAAAACATTGTTAAAAATGATTTTATCTCTAAAATTTTTTTGATAACCCTTTTGTAATTTATTAAAATGCTCTGAATCCTGAAGAAATTTAAGTATTGGATCTAGAAGTTCACTCTTTTTGAATGATTTTGAAGTCTTTATTGTTAACTCATGTTGGTAATAATGTTTACTTGTTATATCTTCTTTAATAATTTTTTCAATATTACCATCTTCTGCCATTAATTTGATAAATTCAAAATTTAAAGCGCTTTCTTTTGAATTAATAAAATTATAAATTCCGTTGATTGGTTTAATTTCTATTTTTCCTATATCATCGATACTATTAACTCCAATTGTTTTAAAAAAAGCAATATCTTCTTCATTCAATTTTGATTCTAATAAACTTACTTTGTTATACAAATATTCATTACTTCCAAAATTAGGAATCAAAACCATTTTTTGTATATAACTGTGTTTTTTATCCAAAAAAACACCTAAAACAATTCCTGTTACTAATAAAATTAATATAATAATTATTTTCTTTTTTATAAAAAATATTAAATTGAAAATACTATTTACTATTCCGTTAAAAAAATTTTTAATTCCTGTTCCGATTTGTCCTAAATCGATTTCTTGATCTTGATAACTTGTACTCATTAATTCTTATTTTACATTAAAGATTTGTTCTAATATTTTAATCGTAATTAAATACGTAGGTTTTACTCCTGTTGTTCCTAATCCACCCGATGCTAATGTACTTCCTGTTTCCAATGGATTATCTGATGCATAATAAGCATAGCGAACTTTTACGTTTGGATTAATACTTTTTCTAATTTTTGAAGCCGATTGAATTGCTTTTTGATAATAAGCACCCTCCATTTCTAATCCTATAGCTTGCCATGTAGATTCGTGGAAAAATTTTAACAAATCTCTATTTTGAAGCGATGTTCCTAAAACAGTAATCATTGATCCTTCAAAAACCGAAATACCATTTCCTTTCAACATTTCTGACTTTAATTCATTGTCAAAGAAATAATTATCTGCGGTTCCTTCATTCACGTGCGCTGTTGGAATCATGATATCACCTTTTCCTCCTTCTAGAATTCCAGCTTTTCCCATAATAGAAACTGATTCTACATTTAAAAATAGTTTGTTTTTAACAATTTTGTAAGGCTTTAACAACTCGTCTATAGTTTCATAAGCCTGTTCTCCAAAAGCATAATCCATTACAATTAAAACAGGTTTGTTTTCACCTAAATTTGCGTTAGTAAAATTCGTTTTTTTAATATCGATTTTTGCAATGTCAAAAATTTGTACATCAATATTAGTTCCAGATGTATCAGGCAATGAAATCATTCCGTGTTGTAGCGCAAAATCTTCAACTTTTTTACGTAACTCTTTATTATTAGAACTACTTAAATCTTTAAATATTTGAAAATCAGTAGATTCTTTGTGTTTTTTTCCTAAAACAGATTCAGCAAAAATAGAATTCATCACACTGTGCATATTGGCGCTAATAATATGAATTGGTCTTTCAATCAAATTGTTTTTTACCAAAACCTCTTTAATGTTGTTTGCCCAAATTTCGCCATAAATATGATGTCCTAATCTTTCTCTTAAAATCGGACTAAAAGTAATGGTTCTCTTGTTGTTATCAACCACTTCTTCAATAGCTAATTTTCCTAACCAATATACAATGTGTAGAAAACGTTCTGAAGTTTCTGTTGTTCCAAAATCTTCGTAAATTGCTTTTACTTCTGCAAAAGTTCTTCCTAAAATATTTGAAACATGCGAAATTGCTTTTTCTCTATCAACTAAAGTAAGTTTTTTATTTTGTAATACTACTTGCTCTAATTTTTCCCAATCACGTGTAAATCTTCCTTCTTCGTCGATTAAAACCCTATCTTTAATTTTGTGTGATTCAATGAAAATAAATGTTAAATGTGTTAAAATATCATAAATATCAGAACGTCCACGAGTAATCTCTATATTCATTTGCTCATTATCAATACGATAGCAATTTCTTTTTCTTTTTGGTGGAACAATTGCTTTAAAGTGTGAATTTGTATACCCTTCATCTGAAGTTAGATTAATGTAACGACATTCTTCAATTCCAATCGGAAGACGTTCAATTACATATAATAATCCGTTTAATTCTACTTTTTCTTCGGCAATTGAACCGTAAATTTCTGGTCGAAGTGCTAATAATGCTTCTCTCAAAGTTTCTCCTGAAACACCCATTGGTTTGTAGAAACCTCTATTAAATAAATGTCTCATGGTAATATACAGTCGCTCAATAGCTGCTGAGGACTCTTGCGCCCTTGAGCGCGAAATGTTTTTAATGTCTTTCATTAATATTTTTATTTATCTAACCTACAAATGTACAATTTATTTTTAGTTGGATAAACGAGATTTATTACAGGTTTAAAAACTTTGCTATTAAACCTCTAGATCCTGAAACCAGTTCAGAGTGACAAAACGGTTATTTATCACTTATTAAAAAATTCAACTATTTTTCTATCATTACTTAATCTTGGTAACTTATTTTGTCCACCTAATTTTCCGATAGATTTCATATAATCTTGAAAACCATTTTTTGAAATACTTGTAATTATTAATGTTCGTAAAACATTACCTGCAATCAAATCGTCATAATAAACATTTTGTTTACGCATTGCAGCATCGATTTTTAATGAAAATTCTTCTAAACTATTCGGTTCGTTTTCAAATTCGATAAACCATTCGTGATAAGGTAAACCTTCGGTTGGTGTAATTTGTGGTGCTACTGTGAATTCATTGACTCGAACATCAGTTCCTTCAATCGCTTCTTTTAAAGCTGATTCTACTTCTTTTCCAATAACATGTTCTCCAAAAGCCGAAATATAATGTTTAATTCTTCCAGAAACAATGACACGATATGGTTTTAAACTTGTAAACTGAATCGTGTCGCCAATATTATATGCCCAAAGTCCAGCATTAGTAGAAATGATTAAAACGTAATTGACACCTAATTCTACTTCGCCAATTGTGTAGCGTCTTGGATTTTCGGTGAAAAATTCGTCTGCTTTTATGAATTCGTAGAAAATTCCAGCATTTAATAGCAATAGCATTCCCTTTTCCTTCTGTGAATCTTGGTAAGCAAAAAATCCTTCAGAAGCTGGAAATAATTCAATAGAATCAACTTTTCTTCCTATTAAATTTTCGAATTTCGCACGATAAGGTTCGTAATTTACACCGCCATAAATGAACAAATTAAAGTTTTTGAAGATTTCACCAACAGGTTTATTTGCTTTTGCTGCTAGTTTCTCAAAATACATTTGCACCCAAGACGGAATTCCTGAAATCACCGACATATCTTCGTTAATCGTTTCTTCTACAATAGCATTAATTTTGGTTTCCCAATCTTCAATACAATTGGTTTTCCAACTTGGCATTTGATTTTTTTGTAAATATTTTGGCACAAAATGCGCAACAATTCCTGATAATCTTCCAAGTTTAATGCCGTTTTTTTCTTCTAAAATTGGACTTCCTTGTAAGAAAATCATTTTTCCTTTTACAAATTCTGCTTTTCTTGTTTCGTGAATGTAACTCAAAATCGCATTCCGAGCTGCTTGAATGTGAAATGGCATCGATTCTTTTGTTAATGGAATATATTTAGCACCAGAAGTAGTTCCAGAAGTTTTTGCAAAATACAATGGTCTACCTTTCCAAAGTATATTTTCTTCTCCATTTACAACTTTATCAATATAAAATTTTAATCCTTCATAATCTCGAACAGGTACATTTCTAACAAAATCTTCATGTGTTTTTATATCGAAAAAGTTATGATTTTTACCAAAAAGTGTTGATTTTGATTTAAAAAGTAATGATTCTAATACTTTTTGTTGGATTTCAATAGGATTATTGGCCCATTTTTGAGTTTTAGCGTGAATTCTTTTTGCAAATATTTTTGCTGCAAAAGCTTTTACTGACATATTAATTGAAATTGATAAACTGAGTTGGGTCAATTTGAAAACCATCTTTCCATAACTCAAAATGAAGTGTTGCGCCCGAATTTTGTACATTATTAGCATTTCCGGCAAGAGCAATAACTTCTCCAGCTCGTACAATATTTCCTTGTGATTTTGTCACAGAAGCCGCATTTTTATACACCGATAAAATATCATCTTTATGACGAACAATCACCACATAACCGGAACTCGGAGTCCAATCGGAAAAAATGATGGTTCCTGCTCCAACGGATTTTATTGGTGTATTATTGGTTAAAGCGATTTTAACTGCTAAATGTTTATTGGCTACATTATATTTTTGCAAAATAGCACCTTGAGCAGGCGAAAAAAATACAAAACTAACTTTGGGTTTTGAAGTTTCAAATACATTGTATTTGTCTTCTTTTATAACTTGATTTCGTAATTCTTGTTCTTTTTCTGTTGGTGAAAGTCCTGAAATATCTATTTCAGAAATATCTAAAGCTTTGATTGAATCTTTGTTCAACTTAGCATATTTTAAATCACCAGTTAATACTTTTTTGATGGAAGCAATATAAGCGTTGTTAATTTTTACCGATTTTTCAAGAGAGTCTGACTTTATAGCCATTTCCAACGCTTCTTGTTTTAATTTTGAAGAAGCATAACCTGGAATATATTCGCGTAAAGGTGTGAAAGCTATGATATAAGTAGTTAGAAAAATGATTAAAATAGCACCAATGGTTCCAACAACAAAAACATTCATTAAGTTTAATTTTAATGAAAACGTTTCTTCAAAAGTATCTTCGTTAAGAATAACCAGTCTTCTTTTGTTATAAAGCTTTTTTAGAAGTAATTGTCTTTTTAGCTTTTTGTTAGTCATTTTTTGAACCAATTTATATCACAAATATACTAAATACAACGGGTTTGTAAATTGATATAATATAATAAATCGTTAAAAAATAATCATTTGTTAATTTCTTTATATCTTTGTACTTTAAATTTTAGAAAAAATGGATGCATTAGCTATATTTTTAGGCATTACTGGACCATGGCAAATTGTTTTAGTTATCGTTGTTGTAATTTTACTTTTCGGAGGTAAAAAAATTCCTGAATTAATGAAAGGAATTGGAAGCGGAATTAAAGAATTCAAAAACGCTGCCAAAGACGACCAAACAGCAAATTCTAAAAAAGAAGAAGAAACTAAAGAATAATTTTCTTTAAATTCTAATATTAAAATCCCAAATAACAACTAATTAAAGTTAGAATTTGGGATTTTTTTTTATTTCAACAAACCTTTTGTAAAACAATTTATAAAATCATCGTCAATTGAATGCGTTTTCTAGCTTCGTCAACTTCAACTACTTTTACTTGCACGTGTTGGTGTATTTTTACCACTTCGTTTACATCGGAAACATAGCCTTCTTTGAGTTGCGAAATGTGCACCAAACCACTTTCTTTGATACCTACATCTACAAAACAACCAAAAGCCGTGATGTTATTTACAATTCCTGGTAAAATCATACCTACTCGTAAATCTTTTATGGTTTTTACATTAGGGTCAAATTCGAAAATTTTAGCGGCTTTTCTTGGATCTAATCCTGGTTTTTCTAACTCTTTTAAAATGTCTTTCAAAGTTAAAATTCCGATTTCTGCTGTAATGTAATTCTCTGGTTTTATTTGGGAAATCTTTTCTTTATTAGCGATTAATTCATTGGTTTTGATGCCTAAATCTTTTGCCATTTTTTCCACAATAGGATATGCTTCTGGATGTACTGCCGAATTATCCAACGGATTTTTTCCATCGCGAATTCTAACGAAAGCTGCTGCTTGTTGGTACGCTTTTTCACCTAAACGCGGCACTTTTTTTAATTGCTTTCTATCTTCAAAAGGTCCGTTTTCTGAACGATAAACAATAATATTTTCCGCCATTTTTTCTCCAATTCCAGAAACATAACTCAACAACGATTTACTAGCTGTGTTGATGTTAATTCCAACCGAATTCACACAACTCATTACTGTGCTATCCAAAGCAGATTGCAATTTCGTTTGATCTACATCATGTTGATATTGTCCAACACCAATGGATTTTGGATCGATTTTTACCAATTCAGCCAACGGGTCACTCAATCTTCTTCCTATGGAAACTGAACCGCGAACGGTAACATCATAATTTGAGAATTCTTCGCGTGCAATTTTACTCGCAGAATATACCGATGCTCCTGCTTCTGAAACTACAAAAACTTGAACGGGTTTATCAAAAGCGATTTTTTTAATAAAAAATTCGGTTTCGCGAGAAGCTGTTCCGTTACCGATGGAAATTGCTTCAATGTTATACGCATTCACCATCGAGCGGATTTTTTTCATCGCCATGGCGGTATCGTTTTGTGGTGCGTGTGGATAAATGGTTTCGTTATTTAATAAATCGCCTTTTTCATCCAAACAAACCACTTTACAACCAGTTCTATATCCTGGGTCGATGGCTAAAATTCGTTTTTCTCCTAATGGCGGTGCTAACAACAACTGACGTAAGTTTTCGGAAAATACATCAATCGCTTTAATATCGGCTTTGGCTTTTGCCTCTTGCAACGTTTCATTTGAAATAGCGGGTTCTAACAAACGTTTGTAACTGTCTTTTATAGCTAATTCTAAATGTTCTGTTGCGTCCGAATTTTTATTTTTGATAATGTTTTCTTTAATGAAATCTAACGCTTCTTCTTTTTCGATTGCGACATTTAGTTTCACAAAACCTTCAGCTTCGGCACGCAACATGGCTAATAAACGATGCGATGGTGCTTTAGAAATCGGTTCTGCCCAATCGAAATATTGGGAGAATTTTTGAGCGCCTTCGTCGTCTTTTTTGGTTTTAACGACTTTGGTAGTGATTTCAGCTTTTCGTTGAAACAAGCGACGTAAATTTTTACGAATAAAAATGTTTTCGTTTATCCATTCTGCAATGATATCGCGAGCGCCTTGTAAGGCTTCATCTTCGTTTTTAACGTTTGTATTCAAATATTTCGATGCCAAAAACTCAATATCATCAGTCCCGACACTTCGGGATTGACTCATGATAATTTTTGCCAATGGTTCTAATCCGTTTTCACGAGCGACATCGGCTTTGTTTTTTTTCTTCTTTTTGTAAGGCAAATAGAAATCTTCCAATTCTTGTAAATCGAAACTGTTTTCAATCTTGGATTTCAATTCAGGCGAAAGTGCTTTTTGTTCTTCAATCGATTTTAGAATGCTTTCTTTACGCTTGATGATTTCATCAAATTGCTTGTTTAATTTTGAAATGGCTTCGATTTGCACCTCATCTAAATTTCCGGTTTGGTCTTTTCGGTAACGCGAAATAAACGGAATCGTACAATCTTCTAAAAGTAATTTTATAGTAGCTTCAATGTTTTTGGGAGCAATGTTGGTTTGGTTTTGAATAAACTGAATGTTCGTCATTATAAATTATAATATAAATTCCTCTAAAATTGACGGAATTCGTAAAAGTAATAAATTGAATTAACTTATTTACAAGTAATTTTTTTAACGCGATTGAAGTGTCTTCCTCCTTCAAAAGGAGTATTTAAAAACGTATCTACCATTTCAATAGCTTGTTGAATAGAAGTATAACGAGCTGGAATACTAATAATATTAGCATCGTTATGTTGGCGTGCTAAAGCTGCAATTTCTTTTGTCCAACAAAGTGCACAACGAATGTCTTGGTGTTTGTTAGCTGTCATCGCAATTCCATTTCCTGAACCGCAAATTACAATTCCTAAATCCGCTTTTTTTGATTCCACATCATAGGCTACTGGATGACCAAAATCAGGATAATCAACACTATCAAAAATATCGGTTCCGTGATTAAAAATGGTATGCCCCTTTTCTTCTAAATATTGAACAATAGCTTTTTTATAATCTGGACCAGCGTGGTCGTTTCCAATTGAAATTTTCATAAGTTGTTGTGTATTTTGTATATGCAAAAATACAAAAGATATTAATAAATATGATATTAATTACAATTATGCTTAACCAGTAGTACATTATATAAAAAGGTTGCTCAATTGCTTAAAAATTAGTATATTGTATGACTTACATTCATATTGAATTATGAACAAGTTAGTAGAGGCAAGTTATGATTATGATTTAATTTTGAAAGAAATAAAAAAAATATTCAGGAACTGAAATTTTTATTTTAAACCAATAAATTCAAAACTATCTGATATATAGTTGATTAGTTTAATTTTTTTAGTAGAGTTTAAATACGTAAACCTAGAATATCAGCTTTTTAGAGAGATAAAAAGATTTAAAATTGAATCAAAAATTAAATAATTTAAGGGTTATAAAATAAATTTAAAATTACATATTGTTAATTTAATTATGTAAATAATTGATAATTAGTTAGTATTAATTTAATAATAATTGTTAATAACTTTAGATAGAAAATTAGAAGTTTTTTACATTGTGTGAAAAAAAATTATAATGTGAAACTATAATTAAAAATCCAAATTTAGTTTTAGAGATTTTTAGAAAAGTTATAAATAGAAAAAGATTACTTTTCAACAGAAAAACTAAAATAAAGTTATTTACAAAACAACTATAAAACTAACTATAAACAGATGTTGATAAATTGAATATTAAAATTTTATATAATCTAATTTTCAATTTATTACAATATTATCAAATTGTTAATTACGTTGTATAAGTAACAATAACTTTTAAAAATGACTTCTGTAAAAAAACTTATTCCACATATTAACACGCTATAATAACCATCATAAATTTAAATTTAATTAAAAATATTTTTTGTTGTTTTTAATAAATGTTAAAAACTTTCATTTTATAAATTTTATTATAATTTGGTTAATTCTAATTTTTCAATTCTGATTTCTAATTTCTTCTTCGTAACTTTAAGCAATAATTAGAAATGATACAATGAGTAAGAAACCAAAAAAAATAGGAAATAAACCAAAAGATTTTACTGCACAAATATTTAAAATACTTTCAAAAGAACCTTCTAAATCTTTTAACTATAAACAAATCGCTGCTGTCTTAGAGCTTTCAGATACGAAAAGTCGCAACGAAATAATTAGAGATTTAAAAATACTTAAAGTACAAGATAAAATTCACGAAACGGAAATTGGAAAATATCAAATTATTTCCAAAGCAGAATATTATGAAGGATTTATCGATATGACTTCTCGTAAAAATGGCTATTTTGTTTGTGATGAATTAGAAGATGATGTTTTTGTTCCTTTTATTAATTTAAATCATGCCTTAGATGGAGATAAAGTAAAAGTATATATTTATAATAGAAGAAGTTCTCGTAAGCCAGAAGCAGAAATTTTAGAAATTTTAGAACGTAAAAAAACAGAATTTGTTGGTGTGATTGATATTCAGAAAAATTTTGCTTTTGTTACTACTGCAAATGCTAAAATGTATACTGATATTTTTATTCCGAAAAATAAAATTAATGATGCCGAACATGGAGATGTTGTTTTAATAACGCTAGAAGACTGGCCTAAAAAAGCTGATTCTCCTTTTGGTTCTGTGATAAAAGTTTTAGGAAAACCAGGAGAACACAATACAGAAATTCATGCAATTTTAGCCGAATATGGTTTACCGTATGATTTTCCTATTGAAGTGGAAGCATATGCAAATAAAATTGATACTTCAATAACAGAAGAAGAAATTGCTAAACGTCGCGATATGCGTGATGTTTTAACTTTTACAATTGACCCAAAAGATGCTAAAGATTTTGATGATGCGTTATCATTTCAAGTATTAGAAAACGGAAATTATGAAATAGGAGTTCATATTGCCGATGTTTCGCATTATCTTCAAGAAGGAACTATTTTAGATGATGAAGCTTATAATAGAGCAACTTCGGTGTATTTGGTAGATAGAGTAGTTCCAATGCTTCCTGAAGTTTTGTCAAATTTTGCTTGTTCATTACGACCACATGAAGAAAAATATACGTTTTCAGCGGTTTTTCAATTAAATAATAAAGCGGAAGTTATAGATGCTTGGTTTGGACGAACAGTAATTTATTCTGACCAACGTTTTGCTTACGAAGAAGCACAAAGTATTATCGAAACTAAATCAGACGTTATTCCTACCGAAATTTCATTAACTGGAAAAGAATATAGTGTTCCTAAACCAATAGTTGAAGCCACTTTAAAAATGGATGAATTAGCTAAAATTCTACGAAGAAAAAGAATGGCAGCTGGAGCGATTTCGTTTGATAAAGTTGAAGTAAAATTCAATTTAAATGAAGATGCAGAACCAATTGGAGTGTACTTCAAACAAAGTAAAGATGCTAATCATTTGATTGAAGAATTTATGTTGTTAGCAAATAGAAAAGTAGCCGAATTCATTGGAAAACAAAAGAAAACTTTCATTTACAGAATTCACGATGAACCAAATGAAGATAAATTAATCAATCTTCAAACTGTGATTGCTAAGTTTGGTTATTCGATAAATTTCCGTTCTAAAAAAGATATTTCGAGTTCGTTGAATAATTTACTTTCGGAAGTTGTGGGTAAAAAAGAACAAAATTTGGTGGATACGCTTACAATTCGAAGTATGAGTAAAGCTGCTTATTCAACTGAAAATATTGGTCACTACGGATTAGCATTTGATTATTATAGTCACTTTACTTCTCCAATTCGTCGTTATCCAGATGTTATGGCACACCGTTTGTTACAATTTTACATAGATGGCGGAAAAAGTGTAAGTGAAGAAGAATACGAAGAAAAATGTGTGCATTCTTCACAAATGGAAGGTTTAGCCGCTCAAGCCGAAAGAGATTCTGTGAAATACATGCAAGTAAAATACATGCAAGATCATAAGGACGAAGAGTTTTTAGGTGTTATTTCTGGTGTAACTGAATGGGGAATTTATGTAGAAATCATCGAAAATAAATGCGAAGGAATGGTTAGAATTCGTGAAATTAGAGATGATTATTACACTTTTGATGACAAACAATATGCATTAGTAGGTGAAGTTTCTAAAAATATTTTACAATTAGGCGACGAAATTTACGTTAAAGTAAAAAATGCCGATTTAGTGAAGAAACAATTGGATTTTCATTATTTGAGAAAGAGAGAGTAATTTTTAGTGATTAGTGAATAGTTTTCCTGCAGGGTTTTAAAACCATGTTGATATAAGTAAAATATGAGAATAATAGAATTTATAAAAAGGAATATTTTAGTTTTTTAGGAATTATATTAGTTTTCATTTTTTTTAAGATTTACTTTTTCTATGAAAAGAAAGGAACTCAACAAGATATTATTTTAGTTTATAATATTTTATTGATTCCATTATCACTTTTTACTTTTATACTTGATTTATTATTTAAAATTATAATTAAAAATAGAATCATAATGAATATAATACAAATGTTAATAATCATATTGACATTAATGTATCTTAAAAAAATATATTTAAAAAATGAAAAAAATAGTTTACAGTTTATTACTAATTAGCTCAATAGGAATTGCTCAAACCGAAAAAAAAGTCGGAGATTTTAATAAAGTAACCGCTTTTGATAAAATAGATGTCAATTTAGTAGCTTCATCTGAAAATAAAGTAGTTTTAACTGGAGTAAATTCGCAAGAAGTAGAATTAGTAAACAAAAATGGCGAATTAAAAATTAGACTGCCTTTAATAAAAATGTTAAGTGGTGACGATGTTTCCGCAACCGTTTATTATAAAAAATTAGATGCTGTTGAAGCTAATGAAGGAAGTAGAATTGCTTTAAAAGATGAAATTTCTGTTATTAATTTTGACATCATTTGTAAAGAAGGTTCTGAAATTAAACTTACTAATTTACAAGCCGATAGATTACAAGTTCGTGTTTCACAAGGAAGTATTGTAACCACAAAAGGAACGGTAAAAAACCAAGATATTTTATCCAATTCTGGTGGAAAATACGATGGTCAAGATTGTAAAACGCAACAAACAGTAGTTACAGTAAATACTGGAGGAATAGCAAATGTGTATGCTACTGATTTAGTAGATGCAAAAACAAGAGCTGGTGGTGAAATTAAAATATACGGAAAACCAAAACAAATCAACGAAAAGAAAATCGCTGGAGGAATCATCGAACAAGCGAAATAATAGTAATCAGTGTTCAGTTTTTAGTTGGTAGATTTTTTCGTAAATTCGTACTTTATTAAACGCATAGAACACTAATAATTGAATATTAAACACTTGTATTTAAACGATATACTTACTGCTATTCCTTGGGGTTTTTTATTAGCCATTTCTATTGGGCCTGGTTTTTTTGTTTTACTTGAAACCAGTATTACTAAAGGATTTAAAGCTGCTTTTACTTTAGATTGTGGTATTATTTTTAGTGATATTATTTTTATTTTTATTGCGTATTTTGCTTCCAATCAAATCTTAGCTCAGTTTAAAGACAACCCAAATTTATATATAATTGGTGGATTAATTATGTCGGTTTATGGTATAATTTCGTATACCCAATTAAAGAAAAAATTTGTAATTGACGAAGAAAAAGATATTGATGATATTCCTAAAAACAACTATTTAGGATTGTTTTTTAAAGGTTTTTTCTTAAATGTAATTAACATTGGAATATTAGGTTTTTGGATGATGATTATCATTACACAAGGACCAAGATTACAAATGATTCCTTTAAGAGTTTTTACTTTTTTTACTGCTACTTTGTTTTTTTACTTAGCGATAGATGTAGTAAAAATTATTTTAGCAAAACAATTAAAAAATCGTCTTACACCTGTTAATATTTATAAAATTAAAAGAGTGATTAGTTTTATATTAATCATTTTTGGGGTGTTCTTTTTATTACAAGGAATTTTCCCAGGATTTAAAGAAAAAGTAGTTGATAAAATTGAAGAAAATAGATACAATTCTTAATTTATTTTAAATTTCATTACACAAAAAAACCTTCTAATTTTTTAGAAGGTTTTAGAGGCATCGTCCGGATTCGAACCGGAGTAGACGGTTTTGCAGACCGCTGCCTAGCCGCTCGGCCACGACGCCCTTACTTGAACAGACTGCAAATTTACATTTTATTTCCTCTTTTCCAAAAATATTAAGCAATTATTAAGTTTTATTAACGAGTTTTTAAGTTTATTTTTACATTAAATAAATAGTTGATTAATAATGAATAATTTACGTTACCTAAAGCCTATATTTAGTTTTTTTTTAATCGGTTTGTGTATAACCACTATTAGTAGAATTCTCTTGTTTTTTATTTTCAAAGAACGCGTTGTAGAGAATTCAAATTATGGACAATTGTTTTTAATTGGCCTTCGTTTCGATTTAATTCTTATGAGTTACATTGCTTTTTTACCAGCTGTGTTATTTTCTTTATTTCCAGATTCGGTTTTAAAATACTTTAAAAAATTCTTCAACTTTTACTTTATTTTCTTCTTGTTCTTATTCCTGTTAATGGAATTATCAACATTAGATTTTATTAATCAATATGATACGCGTCCAAATCGCTTGTTTTTAGATTATTTAATTTATCCAAAAGAAGTTGTGGGAACGCTGTTAAAAAGTTATTTACTTTCTTTAATTATCACTACTATTGTACTTGGTGTTGCTTTATTTTTTGCTTTTAAACACGGTAAAAAAATATTTTATCCTCAAGAAAGTAACTATAAAACCAAATTACTTTTATTTTTAGTCGTTTCATTTTTCTTGTTTTTAGGTGCTCGAGGTAGTTTAACATCAAAACGACCTATAAACGCTAGTAATGCTATTTTTTGTTCGGATCAAATGACAAATTCATTAGGATTAAATTCACTTTATACGGTTGCTTTTGCAGCTTATTCCATGAAACACGAAGGTGATGTAAAGAAATATGGAAAAATGGATGAATTAGAAGCCTACAACCGTGTAAAAAAATATATGGATGTAACTGAATTTCTTCCCGGAGAAGTTCCTTTTTTACATCTTCAAAAACCAGATGTTCCACAACCAAAATACAACGTTGTTATCTTTTTACAAGAAAGTTTAGGAGCCGAATATGTAGGTTGTTTAAACGGGTTACCCTTAACAACTGAATTGGATAAATTATCAAAAGAAGGTTTATTATTTACCAATTTATATTGTACAGGAACTCGAAGTGTAAGAGGAATTGAGCAAGTTACGGCTGGATTTTTACCTAATCCATCAGAAAGTATTGTAAAACTAGGCGGTTCACAGCAAGGATTTTTTACGTTAGCAGATGCTTTTGGTCGCCAAAATTATGACACCAGTTTTATTTATGGTGGAATGGCTAATTTTGATAATATGGCATCTTTTTTCAACGGAAACGGGTTTAAAAACATCATAGATGAAACCGATTTTGATAAAGATGAAAAGAAATATGCCATGAAAGGTACTTGGGGTTATTGTGATGAAGATTTGGTAGTTAAAGCTAATGAATATTTTAAAAGTTTAGGAAATAGATCGTTCTTTTCTTTGATGTTTTCTACTTCAAATCATGATCCTTTTGAGTTTCCTGATGGAAGAATTAAACTTTTCGATAAAAAGAAAAATACAGTAAATAATGCTATGAAATATGCCGATTTTTCTATCGGTAAATTTTTTGAATTAGCTAAAAAAGAAACGTACTATAAGAATACTATTTTTGTAGTTATAGCCGATCATAATACAAGAACTTATGGCAAAAATTTGGTTCCAGTAAATAAATTCCATATCCCAGCTTTAATCATTGCACCTAATGTCGAAAAAGGAATTATCTATGATAATTTAGCGAGTCAAATGGATATTCCATCCACAGTTTTAGCTTTATCAGGAATTACAACCAAAACTCCAATGCCAGGAAGAAACTTATTAAAATTACCTAAAGGTACTAAAGGGAGAACTATTATGTTATTCCATGAAACGTATGCTTTTAGAGTTGAAGACGATATTGTTATTTTAAATCCAAATGCAAAACCATTACAGTTTAAAGTTAAGAGCGATAAAGAATTAATTCCTGTTGCTTTAAATAAAGAATTAGCTAAAGATGCTTTAGCTCATATTATAGCATCGAGTAATTTATACAAGAATAGAGTTTATAACATAGATTAAAGGATTTTTCATTCTAAACTTGTTTCAAAATATCAATATGTGATAATTAAAATTGAAACAAGTTTAGAATAAAAATAATTTTTAATTTCTAAATTCTTCAATCTCAATAGTAACCGCTTCTACATCACCTCCAATTGGAGGATTTAGTTTAGAAACTGCTAATTTTATTCGAGAAATTGATGGAATTTTTGCAAAACATCTAGTAATAATGCGTTGGGCAACATGCTCTAATAATTTAGATCGAATCGCCATTTCTTCCACTACAATTTTATTAAGTAGTACATAATCAACTGTATCAACTAAATCATCAGATTGAGACGATTTGCGTAAATCGGTTTTAATTTCTAAATCTACGCGGTAATCTGAACCTATTTTTCCTTCCTCAATTAAGCATCCGTGATAGGAATAAGTGCGAATATTTTGTAATTTAATTGTTCCCATAAAATTTTAGTTTCAAGTTTGAGGTTTTTTTAGTTTCAACTTGTTTTTCTTTATTCAAAGTTACATAAAACCTGAAACTTTTAAACTTGAAACCTGAAACATTTTCTATCTTTGTATAAATTTTTGATACTATGTCTACAGAAGAAAAATCATTGAATTTTATAGAACAAATCATTGAAGAAGATTTGAAAAATGGTTTGTCAGCAGATAAATTACGTTTTCGTTTTCCACCAGAACCAAATGGCTATTTACATATAGGTCATGCCAGTGCTATTTGCTTAAATTTTGGTTTAGGAATCGATTACAAAGCGCCAGTAAACCTTCGTTTCGACGATACCAATCCCTCTAAAGAAGAGCAAGAATACGTTGATGCTATTAAGCGCGATGTAGAATGGCTTGGTTTTCAATGGGATAAAGAATGTTATGCTTCAAATTATTTTCAACAATTATACGATTGGGCAGTAGAATTAATCAAAAAAGATAAAGCATATGTTGATAGTCAATCTTCTGAAGAAATGGCGCAACAAAAGGGAACACCTACGCAACCTGGAACCAATTCTCCACACAGAAATCGTTCTATCGAAGAGAATTTAGACCTTTTTACACGTATGAAAAACGGAGAATTCGAAAAAGGAACTCATGTTTTACGTGCGAAAATTTCTATGGGAGCTAACAATATGTTAATGCGTGATCCTATAATTTACCGTATTATGCACGCGCATCATCACCGTACCGGAAACGATTGGTGTATTTATCCAATGTACGACTGGGCGCATGGCGAAAGTGATTATTTAGAGCAAATATCTCATTCATTTTGTACGTTAGAATTCTTACCTCACCGCGAATTATATGATTGGTTTTTAAATCAGATTTACGACGAAACGAAAGTACGTCCAAAGCAAAGAGAATTTGCGCGTAGAAATTTATCACATACTGTAGTTTCTAAACGCAAATTATTACAATTAGTTGAAGAAAAGCATGTTACAGGTTGGGATGATCCTCGTATGAGTACTATTTCTGGTATGAGAAGACGTGGTTATACACCAAATTCTATTGTAAATTTTGCTAACACAATCGGAATTGCAAAACGTGATAATTTGATTGATGTTTCGCTTTTAGAATTTTGTGTTCGTGAAGATTTGAACAAAATTGCACCTCGTGTAATGGCAGTTTTAGATCCAGTGAAATTAGTAATTACAAATTATCCTGAAGGTCAAGAAGAGTGGTTAGAAGCTGAAAATAATCCGGAAGAAGAAGTAATGACATATAGAAAAGTGCCCTTTTCTAAAGAATTATATATCGAAAGAGAAGATTTTCAAGAAGAAGCACACAAGAAATTTTTCCGATTAACTTTAGGAACTGAAGTTCGTTTGAAAAATTCGTATATCATTAAAGGTGAATCAGTTGTAAAAGATGAAAACGGAAATATTACCGAAATTCATGCTACTTACGACGTAGATTCTAAATCAGGAAGTGGAACAGAAGCTAGCCAAAGAAAAGTAAAAGGAACCATTCATTGGGTTTCTATTCCTCATGCAAAAAAAGCTGAAGTTCGTGTGTATGATAGATTATTTACAAACGAAAGTCCAGATAAAGATAAAGAAGTTGATTTTAAAGAATTTATCAATCCAAATTCGTTAAAAGTGATTACAGGTTATGTGGAACCAAGTTTGGTTACTTCAAAAGAATTAGATCATTTTCAATTTCAACGTTTAGGCTATTTTTGTGTAGACAGAGATTCAACCGCTGAAAAATTAGTTTTCAACAAAACAGTTGGACTTAGAGATACTTGGGCAAAAGTTTCGGAACAATAGAAATTTCGTTTTTTTGTCGCTTTCAATTTATTTTAAACGTGTCATATTTTCAAAACCTGACACGTTTTTATTTTATATATAAATCTTATTAAAAAATTTCAAAATCATCACTAAAAAAAATTATTATTAAAAACTATTAAAAAACAATTTTCAATAATTAAAAACTTAAAAATTGGCTTTCATAAATTAATTTTAAGAAAAAAATTTTTTTAGGTAGAGTCTTTTCACATCTTTAATAACTAAAGCGGCTAAAAACGGCTTTATTTTAATTTTAGCTAAAAAAAAGACTATTTATAATCCTGACAGGTTTCAAAAATTGTCAGGATTCTATTTTTAATAATTAAGCACAAAAAAACCATCAATTTTTAATTGATGGTTTTTATTTTTGTAATACTGAATTTATTTCAGCATCTCAATTATACTTCTTCAGATTCTTCTTCAGTTCCGAATTCGTCTTTCTGATTTTTCTTAGAAACTTTTTTAATGTTTCCTTTTTTCATCATTTCACCCACTTGGTTTGATGCACTAAATGAAGCTACCATATTGTTCAACATATCACTTCCTGCTTGAGGCGAATTTGGTAATAAAATTAAATTACTATTCGCATCTGCACCAATCGCTTGTAAAGTATCGTAATGTTGCGTTACCACAATTAATGCCGAAGCTTCTTGAGAATTAATTCCCACTTTGTTTAACACATCAACAGATTCTACTAAGCCACGAGCAATTTCTCTTCTTTGGTCAGCAATACCTTGACCTTGAAGTCTTTTACTTTCTGCTTCTGCTTTGGCTTTGGCAACAATTCTGATTCGTCCAGCTTCTGCTTCATATTCTGCTGCTGTTTTTTCACGGTCAGCTGCGTTAATACGGTTCATCGCATTTTTAACTTGAATATCTGGATCAATATCTGTAATTAATGTATTGATAATGTCATAACCATAAGTAGTCATTGCTTCGTTTAACTCACGTTTTACCGCAACTGCAATATCATCTTTGCGCTCAAAAACGTCGTCTAGTTTTAATTTTGGAACTTCAGCACGCACTACATCAAATACATAAGACGTAATTTGATCATGTGGATATTCTAATTTATAAAATGCTTCGTATGCTTTTTCTTGTAATACTTTAAACTGAACCGAAACTTTCATTTTAACAAATACGTTATCTTTAGTTTTTGTTTCGATAATAACATCTAATTGTTGAATTCTCAAATTTACTTTTCCTGCAATTCTATCAATTATAGGAATTTTTAATTGTAAACCAGAATTTCGAATGCTGTGAAATTTTCCAAAACGTTCTACAATGGCAACAATTTGTTGTTTTACAGTAAAGAAAGAAGAAAAAAGAACAATTAATCCAACGAAAATAATTGGAAACATAATAAACTCCATAATGTTTAGTTTTTAGATTTATAGTTATACGTTGAATATTTTTAAAAGTTACAATTAGAAGTAGATAAAAAAACCGCAGATTCATAGATTTTGTTATTAATCTGTAAATCTGCGGTATAATTTTTTTCGGAATATGAATTATAAACTAGCAATCGCTTTTTCAATTCTTTTCACCGTTTCGGCTTTTCCTATCATTTCGATAATGTCGAATAAATGCGGGCCTTTTAAAGCTCCTACTAAACTCAATCGTAACGGTTGCATTACTTTCCCCATTCCAATTTCGTTAGCTGTCATCCATTCTTTCAATAAGGTTTCGATGTTAACTGAAGTAAAATTTTCAATCTTTTCTAATTCCGAAATCACTTGTTGCATTAAACCTGGTGTTTCCTCTTTCCAGTTTTTAGCAGCTTTTTCATCGTAAGGTGTTGGAGCTTCAAAGAAATAATCGGCTAAATCCCAAAACTCGTTCACAAAATGCGCTCTTTCTTTAATCATTCCCACAACCTTTGTCAAATCGAGCGAAGTCGAGATATTTCTTTTAGCTAAATCTTTTTCAAAAGCTTCAGCTAAACTTGCATCACTTTGCTTTTGCAAATATTGATGATTGAACCATTTGTTTTTCTCTGGGTCAAACTTTGCTCCTGCTTTGTGAATTCGGTTTAAATCAAATTTTTCTACCAATTCTTCTAACGAGAAAATCTCTTGTTCGGTTCCATCATTCCAACCTAATAAAGCTAAAAAGTTGATCACCGCTTCAGGGAAAAATCCGTTTTCTCTATAACCTGATGAAACACCTTCATCCGTTTTCCATTCTAAAGGAAACACTGGGAATCCCATTTTATCGCCATCACGTTTTGATAATTTTCCGTTTCCAATTGGTTTTAAAATCAATGGTAAATGCGCAAATTCTGGTGCGTTCCAATCAAAAGCTTTGTATAATAAAACATGTAAAGGCATCGATGGCAACCATTCTTCACCACGAATCACATGAGAAGTTTCCATTAAATGGTCATCCACAATATTCGCTAAATGGTACGTTGGCATTCCATCCGATTTGAATAATACTTTATCATCTAATAAATTCGTATCAAATTTAATATCGCCACGAATGATGTCTTTTAATTCTAAAATTTCATTCACGGGTGTTTTAAAACGGATGACATAGTGTTCTCCATTTGCAATTCGTTCCGCCACTTTTTCACGTGAAACCGTTAAAGAGTTATCCAGTTGTTCTCTAACCGAATGATTATAAATAAACGTATTTCCATTTGCTTCAGCTTCTTTTCGCATTAGATCTAAATTATCTGCCGTATCAAAAGCATAATACGCCCAACCTGAATTAATCAATTGGTCCGCATATTGTTGGTACATCGCTTTACGTTCGCTTTGACGATAAGGTCCGAATTTTTCATTCTTTCCAACGGTTTCATCTGGCGCAATTCCTAACCATTCTAAAGCTTCAAAAATATAGGCTTCTGCTCCTGGAACAAAACGGGTTTGATCGGTATCTTCAATACGTAAATAGAAAGTACCACCATGTTTTTTGGCAAATAAATAATTGAATAAAGCGGTACGAACACCACCAATATGCAAAGGTCCTGTTGGACTAGGTGCAAATCTTACTCTTACTGACATTTCATTAAATTTTGTGCAAAGATACAATTACAATTTAGAAGTAAGAATTTAGTATTTAGAAAATCTTTGGGTTATTAACAATCCTATTCTACAAATGTTAAGTTTCACTAAAACCTATTGACTAATCACGCAAGATGTTGTATTTTTATCGGTTATAAACAGTATATCAACAATTTTGGAAGCAAAAGGCATCATTTTCGATAAACTCGAAGCGTTTATTAAAAAGTTTTACACCAACGAACTGATAAAAGGAGTTATTCTTTTCATCGGATTAGGCTTGTTGTATTTTATTTTTACTTTATTGATCGAATACTTTTTGTGGTTATCCACATCAGGAAGAACCATTTTGTTCTGGTTGTTTGTAGGTGTAGAATCGTTTTTATTAATTCGATTCATTGCTTTTCCACTGTTTAAATTATTCAAATTACAACAAGGAATCAATTATGAGCAAGCGTCGGAAATCATTGGAAATCATTTTTCGGAAGTGCAAGACAAGTTGTTGAACTTTTTACAATTGGCGAATCAAAGTCAAACTTCTGAATTACTAGCAGCATCCATAGAACAAAAAGCAGCTTCGTTACAACCGATTCCGTTTTCGAATGCGGTGAATTTTGCTAAGAATAAGAAGTTTTTGCCTTATGCGATTATCCCAATTCTATTATTGATTTTGTTTTTCGTTACCGGAAATTCCGAAATCATTTCGAATAGTTTTGCTCGTGTAGTGAATTATGAAACTAAATACGCTCCGCCTGCTCCATTTGAATTTGTAGTCTTGAATAAATCATTAACAGCACAACAGAATTCCGATTTTGTGCTACAAGTAAAAACACAGGGAAAAGTGATGCCTGAAAATATTGCCATTCAAATTGGTGACGAAGAATATTTTTTACAAAACACAAAACCTGGTGTTTTCGAATATACATTTTCTAAATTGTCAAATGATGTCGATTTTTCACTTCAAGCGAATGGTTTGAATTCAAAAGATTATCAGATTAAAGTGGTTGATGTTCCTACAATTGCTAACTTTGAAATGGTGTTACAATATCCTTCTTATTTAGGAAAAAAATCTGAAACTATTCAAGGAACAGGAAATGCTGTGGTTCCCGAAGGAACGGTTGTGAATTGGCAAATTAATGCTTTAGCAACGGATAAAGTTAGTTTCAAATCAAACAATCAAGTTAGTGTTTTGGCTAATAAAGAAAATAACTTTTCGCTTTCAAGAAGAATCACGGATAATTTAAATTACGAAGTAATTACATCGAATAGAAACATCAAAGAGTTCGAAAAATTATCGTATCATATCGCAACTATTAAAGATCAATATCCAACAATTTCAGTTCAAATGGCTCCAGATTCATTAAAGCTAAAATCTAAAATTATGATTGGTCAAGTTGCCGATGATCATGGTTTATTTAAGGTACAAGTTGTCTTTTATCCGAAAGGAAATCCAAAAGTAGTTCGTAAAGCAAATTTAGCTATTAACAAACAAGCGGTGGATCAATTTATTTATTCTTTCCCAAATGGTTTATCTATTGAGGAAGGTGTAAATTATGAATATTATTTTGAAGTATTTGATAATGATGTAGTTAATAATTACAAAAGCACAAAATCTTCTGTTTTTCTTCATTATGAATTGACTGAAACTCAAAAAGAAGACAAACAGTTGCAAGAGCAGAATGAAAATATCAATAGTTTAGAAAAATCTCTTCAAAATCAAGATAAGCAAATTTCTGAATTAGACAAACTGCAAAAGATGAATAAAGAGAAATCTAATTTAGATTTCAAAGATCAGAAGAAAGTACAAGATTTTATCAATCGTCAAAAAGAACAAGACGAAATGATGAAAGAATTCACCAGAAAGCTAACCGAGAATTTGGAGGAATTCAATCCAAAATCACAGGATAAAGACAAAGAGGAATTATTACGTCGTTTAGAAGAAGCCGAAAAGCAAACAGAGAAAAACGAAAAACTTCTTAAAGAATTAGATGAACTTTCTAAGAAACTTCAAAAAGATAAATTATTTGAGAAAGCTGATAAGTTAAAACAAAACGCTAAAAACCAACAACAGAATTTAGAACAGTTAGTCGAATTGACGAAACGTTTTTACGTAGAACAAAAGGCGGAACAAATTGCCGATAAATTAGACAAGTTAGCTGAGAAGGAAGAAAAATTAGCTGATGATTCTAAAGAAAATAACAAGGAAAATCAAGACGCCATCAATAAAGTGTTTGATGATATTAAGAAAGAACTTGAAGATTTAGACAAAGAAAATAAAGAATTGAAAGCTCCAATGGACATTCCTAATGATAAGAATGAACAAGAGGATGTAAAAAAAGACATGGAAAAAGCTTCTGAGGAATTGCAAAAACAAAACCAACAGAAAGCAAAACCAAAGCAAAAATCCGCGGCAGCTAAGATGAAAAAAATGAGTCAGAAAATATCTCAATCTATGCAATCGGGTGAAATGGAACAAATGCAAGAAGACGCCAAATTGTTACGTCAGATACTTGATAATTTATTAGCTTTTTCATTCGACGAGGAGAGTTTAATTAAGACTACAAATCCTTCTCAAGTACGTTCTTTGCAATTGAATAAAGTCTTAAAAAAGCAACAAGATTTGAAGTTACAATTCAAACATGTGGATGATAGTTTATTTGCTGTTGCCTTACGCAACCCAAAAATTACCGAAACTATTTTGAATGAAGTTGGTGAAATCCATTACAACTTAGACAAGACTTTAGAAACTTTAGCGGACAATAATATTGCAAAAGGCGCTTCACATCAACAATATGTTTTAACATCAGCGAACCGTTTAGCAGATTATTTAAGTAATGTGCAAAGCGAAATGAATATAGAAATGCAAGGCCAAGGTTCCGGAAAAGGCAAACCAAAACCAGGTGGAGGAAAAGGAATGCAACTTCCCGATATCATCAAACAGCAAGAAGGTTTGGGTGAAAAAATGAAAGACGGAATGAAACCTGGAGATAAGCCTGGCGAAAAACCGGGTCAAGGTAAACAAAAAGGACAGTCTGGTGAAAGTGGTGAAGAAGGTGAAAATGGTTCGGAAGGAAATGCAGGTAAAGTATTAGAGATTTTGAAGGAGCAAAGACAATTACGTGATGCTTTACAAAAAGCATTAGAAAAAGAAGGAATGTTGAATCAAGGAATGGGTGCTTTGAATCAGATGAAAGAAATCGAAAAACAACTAATTAATAAAGGTTTTAAAAACGAGACCTTGCAAAAGATGTTGAATTTAAAACACGAACTTTTAAAATTAGAAAAGGCGATTCAGCAACAAGGAGAAGACACCAAGCGTCAGTCAAAAACAAATGATAAGAACTATAATGGTAGCACTACTCCACTTTCAAAGGAATTAAAAGAATATCTGAATAGTGTTGAAATATTAAACAGACAAAGCTTACCTTTGCAACCTAATTTTAACCAGAAGGTTCAAAACTATTTTAAAGGCAATGATTAGTTTTAATTACGAAACAGATTTCGAACTCGAAAGCGAAGCACAATATGAAGATTGGATTTCTCGCATTATTGAATCCGAAGGATTTGATGAAGGTGAAATCAATTATATCTTTTGTGATGACGAATACTTACATAAAATCAATATAGAATACTTAGATCACGATACTTTAACGGATATTATTAGCTTTGATTACACAATAGGAAATTTAATACAAGGTGATATTTTTGTTTCGGTGGAACGAGTTAAGGATAATGCTAATGATTTTAATGTTTCTTTTGATGACGAATTAAAACGCGTCTTATCACATGGGGTTTTACACTATTGCGGTTACAAAGATAAATCGCCAAAAGACGAAGCTTTAATGCGTTCGAAAGAAGAAGAAAAAATGCAAATGTTTCACGTGGAACATTAAGCTTATGAGCTAGAGTTTTTTTAAATGTTTCACGTGGAACATAATATTTATAAAAGATGTTTTTAAATCAATATGATGTGATTGTTGTGGGTGCTGGTCACGCTGGTTGTGAAGCTGCTGCTGCTGCTGCCAATATGGGGTGCTCTACACTTTTGGTGACAATGAATCTTCAAAACATTGCGCAAATGTCATGCAACCCTGCTATGGGAGGAATTGCAAAAGGACAAATTGTGCGTGAGATTGATGCTTTAGGTGGATACTCTGGAATTGTTTCAGACAAGACTGCAATCCAATTCAAGATGTTGAATAAATCAAAGGGACCTGCAATGTGGTCGCCAAGAGTGCAATCGGACAGAATGCGTTTTTCGGATGAGTGGAGAACTATGTTGGAGAATACTCCGAATTTGGATTTCTATCAAGAAATGGTAGCCGGAATTTTATCAGAGAATGGGAGGATTGTTGGAGTGAAAACTTCGCTTGGAGTTGAAATCAAAGCTAAGTCGGTTGTTTTGACAAACGGAACTTTTTTGAATGGTTTAATTCATATTGGGGATAAAGAATTTGGCGGTGGTCGTGCTGGAGAAAGTGCTTCTTTTGGAATTACAGAAGATTTAGTGAAATTTGGTTTTAAATCAGGAAGAATGAAAACAGGAACTCCTCCACGTGTGGATGGTCGTTCTTTGGATTTTTCTAAAATGACAGAACAACCAGGTGATGAAGTTCCAGAAAAATTTTCGTATTCTAATTTAACCGCTCCTTTAAAAACACAGCGTTCTTGTTGGATGTCGTATACTTCGTTAGAAGTGCATGATATTTTACGTGAAGGTTTTGATAGAAGCCCAATGTTCAACGGAAGAATAAAAAGTTTAGGACCTAGATATTGTCCATCTATTGAAGATAAGATTAATCGTTTCGCTGATAAAGAAAGACATCAGCTTTTTGTTGAACCAGAAGGTTGGACAACTTGCGAATATTATATCAACGGATTTTCAACTTCTTTACCAGAAGATATTCAGTTTAAAGCTTTGCGTTCGGTGGCAGGATTTGAAAATGTGAAATTTTTCAGACCTGGTTATGCTATTGAATACGATTACTTCCCTCCTACGCAATTGCAACACACTTTAGAAACTAAATTAGTGGAAGGTTTGTATTTTGCAGGACAAATTAATGGAACCACTGGTTATGAGGAAGCGGCTTCTCAAGGTTTAATGGCAGGAATAAATGCAGCGTTAAAAGTACAAAATAGAGAACCATTTATATTAAAAAGAGATGAAGCTTACATTGGAGTTCTTATTGATGATTTGATTACAAAAGGAACAGAAGAACCCTATCGTATGTTTACTTCTCGTGCCGAATACAGAATATTATTGCGTCAAGATAATGCGGATTTTAGATTAACACCTAAAGCAGTTCAAATTGGTTTAGCTAAAGAAGAGCGTTTGATTCGTATGGAACAAAAATTCTCACAGTCGGATGCAATGGTTAATTTCTTTAGAGAAACAAGTTTAAAACCCGAAGAAGCTAATCCGATTTTAGAAGCTAAAGGTTCTGCACCAATGAGTCAACCTGACAAAATGTTTAAAGTGTTTTCTCGTCCACAATTAGATTTGGAAGATTTTAGAAAATTTAAAATAGTTGCGGCTTATATCGAAGAACACGATCTGGATCAAGAAGTTGTTGAGCAAGCCGAAATACAAGTAAAGTATTCGGGCTATATTGAAAAGGAAAAAAACAATGCTGATAAACTAACTCGTTTAGAAGACATGATTATTCCAGATAATTTCAATTTTGATAAAATCCAATCGATTTCAATTGAAGCCAAACAAAAATTAAATAAAATCCGACCAAGAACTATTGCACAAGCATCACGTATCAGCGGAGTTTCGCCAAGTGACATTTCAGTGTTGTTAATATACATGGGAAGATAGAAAACAGATTAAAGAAAATAGAAAATAGATAAAATCTTTTATTTTTGTTCTTTTCTCTTTAAAATGTTTCACGTGAAACAACGCCGTCAACCCCATTAAAATAAGCCTTTCGTATAAAAATAAAATAAATGAATTTTTTAGAAGATAAAAGTTTTATTATCGTTAAAGATTTTTCAGTTTCTGGAGAATCTTTTTCCTTGTTGTTAAATGAAGAATATCAAATCTTAAAAACGCATCCGAAACCCACTTTAGATAAATTAGGTTCGTATTACGAATTTGAAGATTACATTTCTCACACCGATGGAAAACGTACGTTATTTGAAAAAATGTATCACTTCATCAAAAGAAAAGCAATTCGTGATAAGGTGAAATTAATTAATTCGTACCAACCTTTGAAAGGTAGAATTTTAGATATTGGTGCTGGAACAGGAGATTTTCTTTTGGAAGCTAAAAATCAGAATTGGGATATTCTAGGAATTGAACCAAACGATAAAGCAAAAGGAATTGCTGTTGGAAAAGGAATTAAATTTGGCGATACGATTGAAAAGTTAGAAAGCAACTCTTTTGATGTGATTACCATGTGGCATGTTTTAGAACACGTTCCCGATGTTGAACATCAAGTAGCTGAATTAAAACGATTATTAAAACCTTCAGGAACAATTATTATTGCGGTTCCAAATTTCAAATCGTACGATGCTAATCATTATAAAGAATTTTGGGCGGCTTATGATGTGCCAAGACATTTGTGGCATTTTTCAAAAACAGCAATCGAAAAATTATTCGACAAGCAAAATATGAATTTAGAAGATATTAAACCAATGTGGTTTGATAGTTTTTATGTGTCACTTTTATCAGAAAAATATAAAACTGGGAAAATGAATTTCATTTCTGGATTTTTTATTGGTTTGATCTCAAATGTGTCCGGATTGTTCAAAAAAGAGTTTTCATCGCATATTTATGTACTAAAAAACAAGTAAAAACCATTTTAAAGCGATTTTAAGCGTTTTTTTAGTTGTTTTGAAGTGATTTATTTCCGTTTTAATAAAGATTAAATCTCGTTGAATTATGAGGGTTGTTTTTTATAGCTTAAATCTATTTAAAACTTAATAAATAATAAATAAAATTTATAGTTTAAAATCAAATAAAAAAGTAACATATTTGCTACTTAACAACTTATTATTACTTTTACAAAAATTTTTAATTATTTAGATCAAATGAAAAAAGCCATTTTAATTTTAGGCGCTACTTTAAGCATTTTAGCTTGTAACAAAACAGAAACAAATTCAAAAGAATTCAAAACCGCATATATTAACACATCAGAAATAATCGAGAAATACGAAAAGTTTAAAGATGAAGATGATAAATTTAAAGTAAAATCTGAAGAATTAGGTCGTCCTTTAGAAGCTAAAGTAAGAGCTTTTCAGGCTGAAGCTCAAAATTTTCAAAAGAATGCACAAGTAAAAGGACCACAATGGGCACAACAAATGGGTGCTTCATTACAACAAAGAGAGCAACAATTAGGAATTGAGCAAGATGCTTTGTTACAACAATTGCAACAAGAAGGAGCAGTTTTAAAAGACACTTTAATTAATGAAGTAAAAAAATTTATCAAAGATTACGGAAAAGAAAAAGGATATGATTATATATATGGTACAGGAGATGCCGCAACAGTACTTTACGCTAAAGATATTTATGATATTACAAAAGAAGTTTTAAAAGAGCTTAATGGTACTTATAAAGCTACCAAGAAAGATGATAAAGTAGCCACTAAGGAAGAGGAAAAAAAATAATAAAAAGTCCCGAGTATTCGGGACTTTTTATTTATAATTGTTTCTATATATTTATATGCCAAATGGAACCATTATCAGTCGCAGCCAGTTACACACTTCGATTTATTAATCAGACGAATAAATCTATCTTCCTGACTGGAAAAGCAGGAACAGGAAAAACCACACTTTTAAAAGAAATCATCGCCACAACACACAAAAACACTGTCGTTGTAGCGCCTACTGGAATTGCCGCTTTGAACGCAAATGGCGTTACAATTCATTCGATGTTTCAATTGCCTTTTGCCGCTTTTATTCCTGATAATAAACAACTTCCACACTTTTCAGATACTGTAAAATTTGAAAATCGCGATTCGTTAGGCCGTCATTTCAAGATGAACAACGTGAAACGTTCTGTTATTCGAAATATGGAATTGTTAGTTATCGATGAAGTTTCCATGCTACGTGCCGATGTGCTTGACGCTATGGATTTTATGATACGAAAAGTCAGAAGAAATGAAAGACCTTTCGGTGGAGTACAGGTTTTGTTTATAGGAGATTTATTACAATTACCACCAGTAGTAAAAAATGAAGAATGGGAAATGCTAAGGAATTACTATCGAGGGATGTTCTTTTTTCATTCGCATATTATTCAACAATATCCGCCTTTGTATATTGAGTTGGATAAAATCTTCCGTCAAACAGATGCCGAATTTATTGATGTTTTGAACAATTTACGTCACAACAAAATCACTTCGGAAGATGTTCAACTTCTAAATCAATTTGTACAACCCGATTTTGATCTCAAGAAAAACAAAGGATTTATCATTTTAACTACTCACAATTCCAAAGCCGACACCATAAATGCTCAGTCTTTAAAAGATTTAGAAGGAAAACAATTCACATATTTACCAGAAATCACTGCTAATTTTCCTGAAAAAATATTTCCATTAGAAGAAAAATTACAACTAAAAGTAGGAGCTCAAGTCATGTTTATTAAAAACGATTTGAATTTCGAAAAGCAATTTTTCAACGGAAAAACTGGTTTTATTAGCTCGTTAACCAATAAGGAAATTTTTGTTCATTTTCCAGAAGAAAACAAAACCATTGAAGTAGAACGATACGAATGGCAAAATATCCGCTACAAAGTTAACGAAAATACTAAAGAAATTGAAGAAGAAGTCATCGGAACTTTTGTCCACTACCCTATCAAGTTGGCTTGGGCGATTACGGTGCATAAAAGCCAAGGCTTAACTTTCGACAAAGCAGCACTCGACGTATCGCAAGTTTTTGCACCCGGACAAGCTTATGTGGCTTTATCGCGTTTGCGTTCGTTAAAAGGGCTTATTTTACTATCTCCGTTGCGAATGAATGGCATTTCTAGCAATGAACAAGTGCTAAATTATGCCGAAAACAAAGCTTCCGAAGAAATATTACAACATTCATTAGCAAAAGAAACATTGGTTTTTTGGTTAAATACCCTACTCAAATCATTTTATATCAAAGAATTAGCTAAAGAATGGCGCAATCATTTGTTTAGTTATAATTTAGAAGCACCAAAATCGTTAAAAATAAAACACAACGACTGGGCAAAAACCCAGTATGATACAATGGTAACACTTTTAGAACCTTCGGCTAAATTTTTGACGCAATTGCATAAAATATTTTCCGATGAAAATCTAAATATAAATTTTATAAAAGAACGCTGTGATGCCGCCTATCAGTACTTTTTTAAACCTTTAGATGCCGTTGTAGAAGAATTACTATTAAAAATCGAAGAAGTAAAACGCATCAAAAAAGTAAAAGCATTTCATGATGAATTATTAGCTTTAGAAGAGCTGCAAATGAAAGCCATTTTACAACTCAAAAAAGCAAAATTATTAACGAATGTTATTGTTGAAGGAAAAGAAATTTCGAAAGAAAATTTATTTTCTGAAGAAATTAGTACATATAAAATTAATAAGTTAGTTGTTGTGGCAGAACGTTTTAGAACTTCGCATGCAGCATTGGTAGAAGACAACGAAGATGTTTCGTATTACACCGATTCGAAAAAGAAAGAAACAAAAGACCTAAAGAAATCTACCATAGAAAATACTTTAGAATTATGGAAACAAAATTTATCAATCTACGAAATTGCAAAACAGCGGAAACTAACACCACAAACCATTTACAATCATTTTACCAAGTTGATTCAAATGGAAATTGTACAGCTTTCAGATATTTTATTAGAGGATAAAATTTCTGATTTAAAAGTGGCTTTTAAAGATTTTAAAGGCGAAAGTTTAGGAGAATTAAAAGAAATTTATGGCGATAAATTCACTTGGGATGAATTGCGATTGTATAAAGCGAGTGTGGTTTAGAAATTTTTGCGTTTAGAATTCGATAGATTTAGAATTGAGATGTTCCTTCAATAATTGATTTTTTGTAAAAAAGTTGTAATTTTTATTTATTTGTGTAACATACTTTCATACTACTTTGTCTTAATATGAGTAATAGAACAGATTACAGAAGCGTTAACAATAGATTTAATGTTGTTTTCTTTAGGATTTAATGATTTTTGATATGTTTATAAAATCAGATTTTAATGATTACTTTTTATTTATTGGGAAAGAAACCAAGAATTCGGTTCCAAAATTTAACTTAGTTTCAAAAGTAATTGTTCCGTGGTAATTTTCGATAATATTTTTAATAATTGCGAGACCAAGACCCATTCCGCTCGATTTTGTAGTAAATTTTGGTTCAAAAATTTGAGTTGCATTTTCTTTTGAAATTCCTTTTCCATTATCTTTTACAGCAATTTTCACTTGATTATCTTCTCTAAAAACGGTTACAAAAACAAGTTTATGCTCTTGCTCTTCTGGAATAGATTGAATAGCATTTTTTACCAAATTTGTGATTACGCGTATTAATTGTGTTCGATCCAATTTGGCAATAATTTCACTCTCTAATGCAGAAAATCGAATAAAATCTTCGTTAAAAATTTCTAATGCTATTTTAACAATATACACAACATTTAATGTTTCATTTTGTTGTGCTGGCATAGTTGCAAAGTTAGAAAAAGCGCTTGCCACGGAACTCATAGTGTCTATTTGTTGTAAAATAGTTTGTGTATAATCATTTAATTTTTTTGAAATATTAGGGTCGTTTACATCAAATTTATATTGAAAGCTTTGTACTGTTAAACGCATTGGTGTAAGAGGATTTTTAATTTCATGAGCTACTTGTTTTGCCATTTCCCGCCACGCTTGTTCTCTTTCACTTTGTGCTAAAACACTAGCACTTTCTTCTAACTTATCCACCATATTATTATAAGAATTAATTAAAAGATTAATTTCCTTACTTCCATCTTCAATTACAATTTTTTCATTACGTTGATCTAATTGTGTTTGTTGAATTTTATCGCTAATGATTTTTAATGATTTTGTAATATAACTTGATAGAAAATAAGATAGGACTATCGCAATAAGGAACATAAAAATGTAAACTTGTCCAAAACGAATTAAGAAATTTTTCACTTCGTTATCGTAGAATTCTGTGTTTTCTTCATAGGGTAAATTTAAAATTCCTAGTGGTTTAAATTTTGTGTCTTTTAAATAAGAATAAGATGAACGAAAAGTTTTTTCATCAAATGTAGAAAAATCGATATACCTTTTATCTAATGAGGATTGAATGATTTTTAAAGTTGATGCATTTATTTTTGGTTTGCCTTTATCTAGTCTAAAAATGGCTTTTGATGAAATTAATAAGTTTCCTTTTAGGTCAAAAAAATTAATTTCCATACTATGAATATCTGCTAATTCGAAAATTTTATCTTTAAAAATTAACGGAATATTTTTTGTGGTTAATGGATAAGTCGTTGTTTGTAAAACATAATTTATATGCTCGGCGATTGCAGTTTCTTTTCGTTCTAAACGATCTTGATGGTATTCTCTTGCCTCATTTCTAAATTGATAAATAGAAACTGTAGCAATAAGTATAGACGCAATAAGTGTTAAGAATATCATGGATAAAAATATTCTTATTCGAAGTGAAAGATTTTTAATATTAAAAATTCTATCCATTAACTATTTTGGTTCTTTTCTCTTATTTTTTTATACAATTTGTATCCTAGCATTAAAAGTATCGAAAAACCAATAATTCCGACAATACCATAAATCCAATTGATTGCATCTTTTAAAATTACTAAAAAAACAACTGCAAATAATATTATCGTGGCACCTTCATTCCAAATTCTGAAAAAATTACCAGAATATCTAACTTCGTTATTTTGTAATTGCTTAAAAATTTGATGGCATCTTAAATGATACAGATACAATAAAAAAACAAAAGCTAATTTTACATGCATCCAAGGTTGTGTCATCCAAACTTTTCCAACTTCTGTAAAAAATAACATCCAAAAAGCAAAAACACTTGCCAAAACAGCACTTGGCCAAGTAATAATGTACCACAAACGGTATTGCATTAATTGATATTGTTTAATTAAAATGTTTTGCTCAGGTTGTGGTTTTTGTTTGGCTTCTGCATGATAAACAAATAAACGAACAATGTAGAATAATCCAGAAAACCAAGTGATTACAAAGATTAAATGCAGTGATTTTATGTAGTTGTAAAGCTCCATTTTTTATTATTGCTTTAGGTTTTTATTAATCCTTATTATTTAATTTTTTCTTTAGAGATTATTAATATAAATTTAGTGCTAAAACTCACAATTTTACCAAACCTATGTTGTATCTCCCTTTTTTCTCATTCAATTATAAAGTTTTTAAACATATTTATCATAACACCAATAAATGAAATACTTATACCAAATAAAAAAATATAGTGTTTTTTGATAATACTCCTCTACTTTTTCATTTGGATATTATATTTTTAATGATTTACTTAATACAACTATCAAGCAATGATACCTATCAAAAATACAAACACCAATGATGTCAGCGAATAAGTCACTTGATTCGCTATCAATCTTTACAAAGATTAAAGCAAAGTTGAGTATAAAATCTAAAATAATATCTGTAGCTGTTACTCATAATTCTAGGCATGATTGTAATTTATATTCTATTTTTAATTCAAATCTATAATTTTATCAGCTTCTCTAATTCCGCTTAAGTATGCTCCTTGAGTCGTTGAAAAATAATCAATATGAGTATGTTCTCCTGCAAAAAATAATTTATCGTTGATTTCTTTTGCCAAGTCATCAAAATGTCGCATTTCTGTCCCAACTGCTGTATAAGAATACGCACCAAATGAATTTTCATTCGTTTGCCATTTTGTTCTTAACATATTTTTAGGATTTGGAATGTTATTACCATAAATATCTCTTAAATGTACCATTATTTCCTCTATAATTTGTGTATTTGTCATTGCCTCTGTTTGTCTAGCATAATCGGCATAAGCGAATGTCATTAAAACATTTTCGTTTGGGTAAAACTTCTTCATATTCACAAAATAGTTGAATTTATCTTTGGTTTCTGGAGTATAGCAAATGTACTGTTTATCATCCCAAAAAGAAATATCCCAAGTCAATAAAAACTTATTTACACAGTTCATTCCAACTTTTTGAATGGCAGTTTGTTTTATTGAAGGTAAAGTAGGAACAAATTGAATATTTCCCGATTTTAATACACCTAAAGGCACAGTTACTAAAACATAATCTGCTTCGCTAATAATATCATTATGAGTAATTTTTACTTTAGAGTCTGTGTAATCAATTTTTGTAACTCGTTGGTTTAATTGAATATTTAAGCCATTTGCCAAAAAGTTTGGAATTTTGTCATATCCATTTGTAGAAATTTGTTCTTCGCCAAAAAACTCTTCTCCTTCATCATACAAAATCGAAGAAAGGTTGTCTAAATCACCTAAATCAAATGTAACATATGTTGAAAGAAAAAACTTCCAAAGCCTATCGTTTACTTTTGTTGGATGTAAATTATTAAAAACAGTTTCAAAACTTTGCGATCCACTGCCATTATTTTTTAAAGTACTTAAAATAGTTTCTAATTCAACTTCTGTATTATTAAAAACTACATCAGATCTTAAAACACCATTAATATCATAGCAAACCAAGCTTTCATTATCTGTAAAAGCAGTGTACATTCCTGCTTGTTGAGCTAAGTTTGTTATTGGATTATTAGTTATTCCGTGTATCCAACTTGCACCTTCGTCAAAGGCCAACCCTAAAGTTCTATTTGTTCGTAATCTACCACCTACTTTATCCTGTGCTTCAAAAACAATTACATTAAATCCTTTTTCTTTCAATTTTTTAGCTGCTGCAAGTCCTGAAATACCTGCTCCAATTATGACAACTGTTTTTCCATTAGAACTGTTATCGTCTTCTTTATTGCAAGAATATGCCAATAATGAAGGTGTCAAAAGCAAAATAGGCAAACCTGTTAAGGTATCTTTGATAAATTTTCTTCTTTGCATACTAATGTCATTATTTTATGGTCTGTTGTTCTAAAATGGTATTCAACTTGAAATCTAAAAAATTATTTATTAAATACATTTATCCAATTTGCCACCACACCACACCATTCATCTTCATCGTTTAAACACGGAACCGCCATAAATTTCTCACCACCATGATGTAAAAATTGTTCGTTGGCTTCCATTGCAATTTCTTCTAAAGTTTCTAAACAATCAGCAACGAATGCTGGTGTTACAACTGCTAATTTTTTAATACCTTGTTCTGGCATTTTGTTAATTTCTACATCGGTATAAGGTGTTAACCATTTATCACCTGCTAAACGCGATTGAAAGGTTTGGCTGTATTTCCCTTCTGGAATTCCTAATAATTTTACGACTTGTTTTGTAGTTTCATAACATTGATGACGGTAACAAAATTCGTGTGCTTGCGAAGGTGTGTTGCAACAAGAACTGTCAATTTTACAATGCGATTTCGTTACATCTGTTTTACGAATATGACGTTTTGGAATTCCATGATACGAAAACAATAAATGATCGTAATCGAATCCTTCCAGGTGTTTTTTAATAGAATTTGCCAAAGCCTGAATAAAATCAGGTTTGTTATAAAATGCTGGAACATTAGTAAATGTCATTTCTGGAAAGTGCTTCTGACGTAATTCTTCTGCCAAAACTAAAATAGTAGTGGTTGAAGCCATGGCATGTTGCGGATATAAAGGCAAAAGCATTACTTCGGTTACACCTTTATTTTTTAATTCTTGTAATCCTTTTAAAATAGTCATGGTTCCATAACGCATAGCTAATGCAACAGGAACATCAACTAATTTTTGAACCTTTTGATGCATTTTTTTAGAAATCACAATTAAAGGAGAACCTTGATCTGTCCAAATTCGTGTATACGCTTCAGCTGATTTTTTTGGACGCGTTTGCAAAATAATTCCTCTAACTAATAATGCACGTAATAAAAACGGAACGTCAATTACATATTTATCCATTAAGAATTCATCTAAATACGGCTTAACGTCTTTGGCTGTTGGGCTTTCTGGTGATCCTAAATTTACTAATAATACTCCTTTCATGTGGCAATTGTTTTTTATAAAAGTAATTAATTTGGTTTTCTTACTTTTTAAATTATCATTTTTTTATGGTTTGATATCAATTAGTTTTACACATTCGTGTTCAAATTCATTAAATATTTTTTTGGTGTAGTACCAAATTTCTTTTTAAAGGCAGCAATAAAATGACTTCCTGTACTGTATCCGATTTTTAAACCTACTTCATTTACATTGTATGAACCGCTATCAAGCAATTGACGGGCATAATCCATTTTGTATTCAAATAAAAAGCCATAAACCGTATCGCCATAAATTTGCTTGAAACCCATTTTTAATTTCTTCAAACTTAATCCAACTTGCTCAGATAATTCTTCCAATCCTGGTGGTTCTGCCATGTTAGAAATCATAATTTCTTTGGCTTTTTTTATTTTTAATACATTTTCTTCATCAATCAAAAACGGACATTGTTCTGCATTTGGATCTTCAGAACGATTAAAATACAAACTTAATAATTCGTAACCTTTTCCTTTATAGTATAGGTTTTTAATGAACAAGTTGAGGTTGTAATGAAACAATTGACTCAACACAATTGCCATCGACGGACTGATATCGTTCTCTTTATAGTATTTTTTATCTTTGTTGTCTTCACTCAAAAACGGAATATGTTCTGCTTGAGATGAAAACAAACCATGAAACTTTTTTATCGAAATAATTAGCGATACTATCCAAGTGTGTGGTGCCAATTCAAGATTAAGTGGCAATTCTTTTTGCGGATTATAAAACAAAAGTGACTTTTCTTCTTTTAAATCCAATGCATAATTCCCTTGATTGAAGATAAATTTTCCTTTTCCTTTTAAGCCAAAATGAAATTGAATAAACCCTTGATTTACATGTTTTTGAATTCGATACATTTCATCTCCATCATTTTGAAAAAGATATAAAATAAAATCATTTTCAATTTTTATTTCTTCTTGAGAACCCATAGCGATATTTTTTCGTATATAGTTACAAATGAAAATCAAATTATTATTTAGAATTATTCTATATAGTTAAATTCAAAACCCTTGATTTTGATACAAATTTAATAGAAATAACGCTAAAAAGACGAATTAGATACAAAATATCTTTTATCGACATAAAAAGTACTTTTAGCGTTACTTTTATAAATAGCAGACTAATAGTTTTGTTAAACTTTTAGGAAAGAGTATAAATCATGGAAAACAATACATTTGCGAAACATCTAACTTTCTACGCAGTAGGTTTAAGTTACAAGAAAGCTGATGCAGAAATGAGAGGTAAATTTAGTTTAGACGATAAAGCTAAACTAAATTTATTACATCAGGCAAAAACTGAAGGTTTGGAGAGTTTGATTGTTACTTCGACTTGTAATAGAACGGAGATTTATGGTTTTGCACAACACCCATTTCAATTAATCAAATTACTTTGTGAAAATAGCCAAGGAACTGTTGAAGATTTTCAAAAAGTAGCTTTTGTATATAAAAATAAAGAAGCCATTTCTCATATGTTTCGTGTTGGAACAGGTTTAGATAGTCAAATTTTAGGCGACTTTGAAATCATCAGTCAATTAAAAAATGCATTCGTAAAAAGTAAAGAACTTGAATTAGCAAATGCCTTTTTAGAAAGATTAGTGAATGCGGTTATTCAAGCAAGCAAGAAAATAAAGAATGAAACTGAAATTTCATCTGGTGCTACATCAGTATCTTTTGCATCAGTACAATACATTTTTAAAAATGTAGAAGATATTGCTTCAAAAAATATTTTACTTTTTGGAACAGGAAAAATCGGAAGAAACACTTGTGAAAACCTAGTAAAACACACAAAACACGAACAAATCACATTAATAAATAGAACAAAAGAAAAAGCTGAAAGATTAGCTAGAAGACTTGATGTTATCGTAAAAGATTATTCCGATTTACAATTAGAACTTCAAAAAGCAGATGTGGTAGTTGTGGCAACTGGAGCTCAAAATCCGACAGTTGATAAAGCCATTTTAAATCTTAAAAAACCACTTTTAATTCTAGATTTATCTATTCCAAAAAATGTAAACGAAAATATTAAAGACATTGAGGGAGTTACTTTGGTTCACATGGATCAACTCTCTCAAATGACCGATGAAACATTGGAAAATAGAAAAAAACACATTCCCGCTGCTGAAGCAATTATTGAAACAATTAAAGATGAATTTATTGCTTGGACCAAACAACGTAAATTTGCACCTACCATACATGCTTTAAAAGCAAAACTGAATACAATTAAAGAAGGAGAATTAAACTTTCAACGAAAAAAACTAGTTAATTTTAACGAAGAACAAGCCGAATTAATTAGTGCTAGAATCATTCAAAAAATCACCAATCATTTTGCCAATCATTTAAAAGATGACGAAACAATGGTAGACGAAAGCATTGAATGGATTGAAAAAATTTTCCAAATAGAAACGGTTGCAAAATAATGAGCAAAACAATCCGAATAGGAACTCGTGATAGCGAATTAGCCCTTTGGCAAGCACGCACAGTACAAAAAAAACTAAACGATTTTGGTTATCAAACCAAAATTACTGCAGTTAAATCGCAAGGAGATATTCTACTTGACAAACCACTTTACGAATTAGGAATCACTGGAATTTTTACCAAAACTTTAGATATTGCCATGTTAAATGGTCAAGTAGATATTGCGGTACATTCTATGAAAGATGTTCCAACCGCTTTACCCATCGGAATTGTGCAAGTTGCAGTTTTAGAACGTGCCAACACACTTGATATTTTAGTTCACAAAAGCAATTTAGATTTTTTAAATTCAAACGGAACTATTGCTACTGGAAGCTTACGCAGACAAGCGCAATGGTTGAATAAATATCCAAATCATAGTGTAGTTGATTTACGAGGAAATGTAAATACGCGCATGCAAAAATTACAAGACAGCGATTGGAACGGAGCTGTTTTTGCGGCTGCAGGATTAGAACGTATTAATTTAAAACCAGACAATTATATTGATTTAGATTGGATGGTTCCAGCACCAGCACAAGGCGCAATGGTTGTAGTGGCAATGGAAAATGATGATTTTTGCAGAGAAGCTTTAGCTAAATTAAATCACTCTGAAACCGAAATTTGCACACACATTGAACGTGAATTCTTAAAAACATTAGAAGGTGGTTGTACAGCTCCAATTGGTGCTTTGGCAACATTTGCATCAGATAAAATTGATTTTGAGGGCGTTTTGTTTTCTTTAGACGGAAAAGAAAAACATACAATCAAAAAAAGTTGTACTTTTGACTTTTATAAAAACTTCGGAAAAAATTGTGCCGAAGAAATTTTAAATAACGGAGGAAGTGTTTTGATTGAAAGCATTCGTAGTGATTTAAAAAAGTAATTTTATTCTAAAATGGAGAAAGAATCGGTACTCAATTATTTATATCGCTTTTTTGATATTATCGTACTACTTTTTATTGTTTTTGACTTTGGATATGATTTCGAAGAAAACTATAATTCGCCTCATGTTGTTGGTTTAATTATTCTTTCTATAGGATTATTAGGGTTTAATTCTTTTAAATTTTTTACATATAAGTACAAGAGTAATAAAAAAGTAGCCTTAGCTAATATGATTTTGCTAACTGGAATTTTATTGTTTTGTGGAATTATTTCAATCATAAATTCAGACTTTTCATATGATTACATTCTTCAAAAAGTAAAACCTGTTTTAGAAGGAGGACTTATATTTTATTTTTTGCTAAGACTTTTGGTTTTGGTTCGACATATTTATGATATTTATTTCAATCCAGCAATTGTTTTTGTTGGAAGTTTCATGATTTTAGCTTTAACAGGAGGTTTTTTATTGATGCTTCCAAGTGCTACTACAAACGGAATTACTTTTACTAATGCGTTGTTTACAGCTACAAGTGCTGTTTGTGTTACTGGTTTAACCGTTGTAGATACTTCTACTGCTTTTACAGCTGTAGGACAATCCATAATTTTAGTTTTAATTCAATTGGGCGGAATTGGAATATTAACCTTTACATCTTTCTTTGCTTTTTTTTTCAGAGGAAGTTCTTCGTTTAAAGAAGGTTTAAACACTAAAGATTTTATCGCTCAAGATGGTTTGCGTGATGTTTTTAGGGCTGCTTTAAATGTTGTAATGTTTACAATAGGTGTTGAACTAATCGGAGCACTTTTTATTTATTCATCAGTTATTGATAACAGTACAATTGGTAATAAATTTTACTTTTCTATATTTCACTCTATTTCGGCTTTTTGTAATGCTGGATTTTCTATTTTATCGGCTGGATTATATGATGAAGGAATTCGTTTTGATTACTATTTACAATGGATTCTAATAATAATGATCGTTTTAGGAGGATTAGGTCACAATATTGTATTTAACTTTTATCAAAAAATTAAAACGTATATTATTGAGCTTTTTGACAAAACTATTATTCACAAAAAAGTTCGAATCATAACATTAAATACTCAAATTGTAATTTACACTACTTTAGTTTTATTAATTGGAGGTTTTATTTTCTTGTATATTTCAGAATATAACAACACTTTATTAGAACACCCAACAACCTTTGGAAAAATAACAGCTGCAACTTTCAACTCTGTAACACCAAGAACCGCAGGGTTTAATGCTGTTGATTTTACACAAATGAATGTCCCATCACTTTTATTTATCATCTTTTTAATGTGGATCGGTGGTTCGCCAGCTTCTACCGCTGGTGGTATTAAAACGAGTACGTTTGCATTAGCAACTTTAAATATTTTTGCCGTTGCAAGTGGTAAAAGCCGAATTCAATTATTTGGAAGAAGAATTTCATCAGAATCTACTTCACGAGCTTTTGCTATTTTGTGTATTTCATTAATAACAATTGGTATTTCCATAGTTGCAATACTGATTTTTGAACCAAAAGGAACACCTTTATTAACCGTTGCCTTTGAATGTTTTTCAGCATATAGTACTGTAGGATTAAGTTTAAATTTTACACCATCCTTAACAGAACCAAGTAAATATGTAATTATTGCAGTTATGTTTATTGGTCGTATAGGGATGCTTAACTTAATGGTTGGATTATTACGAAGATTAAATCATCAGTTCTACGAATATCCAAAAGAAAATATATTAATTAACTAATCTACCAAAAATGAAAATTATAGTATTTGGTTTAGGGAACTTCGGAATGTCGCTTGCCATCAGTTTAACTGAAACAGGAAACGAAGTAATTGGTGTAGACAAAAACATCGAAAAAGTAAATTTAGTAAAAGATAAGATTTCACATGCTGTTGCGTTAGATTCAACCAATGAATTATCGTATGAAGCACTGCCTTTAAAAGATGCCGATAAAGTTGTTGTAGCCATTGGAGAAAACGAAGGTGCAGCAATTATTACAACAGCAATTATTAAAAAACTGAGCGATGTAAAAATCATCAGTAGAGCATTGTCGCCTATACACGATACGGTTTTAGAGGCGATGGGAATTTATAGTATTATTCACCCAGAGCAAGAATCAGCAGATAGATTAACTAAACAGATCAACTTCAAATCTACTTTAGAAAACTATCAATTAGATAATAATTTTACGATTTCGGAAGTAAAATCAAAACCAGAATTTTATGGAAAAACATTAGCCGAATTAGACTCAATCGATAAATATCATTTAACACTAATTACGATTATTCGTAAAAGAGAAAAACGTAATTTAATTGGTAAAAAATCTATTATAAAAGAATCTATTGGTCGTCCTGCTCCAGATACTATTGTTCAAGAAGATGATATTTTAGTAGTTTACGGGTACAACAAAGACATTGAAACCTATTGTTTAGGACAAGAAGAACAGCAAATTAGAAGTTAAAGATGAACCGAATTCTCTCTACAAAAAAACTTTCAAAAGTATTAAAAAAGAAGTTTTCTGATGCTAAAATTGAACTTGTAGAAAAGAATTTTATTCAAACCAAATCCATTTCTTTTGAAACACCTCAACTAAACGATTACTTAGTTTTTACGAGTAAAAAAGCGGTGAAAAGTGTTTTAAAATCGGAAGTAAAAAACGTTTATTCAATTTCTTGTTTGTGTGTTGGAAGTAAAACCAAAAATTTTCTCAAAAAAAAAGGTTTCACAGTTACTGAAAGTGCTAATTATGCTGAAAATTTGATTCAAATAATCGATTCAAAATACAAAAGCAATTCGTTTACCTTCTTCTGTGGCAACATCAGAAAAAATACGATTCCAAATTATTTTCAACAAAATAAAATCGCTTACAACGAAACTATCGTATATGAAACCAAACTAAAACCACACCAAATAAAAGAACCTTTTGATGGTGTTTTGTTTTTTAGCCCGTCAGGTGTGAATAGTTTTTTAGAAAAGAATTCATTAAAAAATAGAATTTGTTTTTGTATTGGAACCACTACTGCAAAAGCATTAGAAAATAGAACAAAAAATGTAGTAATTGCATCGCAACCAACGGTTGAACATGTAATTAACGAAGTAATAAAATTTTATAAACGCTTATAGCCTATTGCTTAAAGCCTAAAGCAATCAAAAATGATTAAAAACGATTTATTTTTAAGAGCATTAAAAGGAGAAACTGTTGAACGTCCACCCGTTTGGATGATGCGTCAAGCAGGAAGATATTTACCAGAATTTAGAGCATTGCGCGATAAATATGATTTTTTCACGCGTTGCGAAACTCCAGAATTAGCGGCTGAAATCACCGTACAACCCATTCGTATTGTAAAACCCGATGCAGCAATTTTGTTTTCGGATATTTTGGTAGTACCAAGAGCAATGGGAATTCACGTAGAATTAAAAGACAATTTAGGTCCGATAATTCCAAATCCGATTCGTACTGCTGAACAAGTAAATCAAGTTTTTGTACCGAATATTCACGAAACTTTAGGTTACGTGATGGACGCAGTAAAGTTAACCAAAGAAATGCTGAACGACGAAGTGCCATTGATTGGTTTCGCAGGTTCGCCATGGACAATTTTCTGTTATGCTGTAGAAGGAAAAGGTTCTAAAAGTTTTGATACAGCTAAAGGATTTTGCTTTTCAAATCCAGTAGCGGCACACTTATTGTTGCAAAAAATCACAGATACCACGATTTTATACTTGAAAGAAAAAGTAAAAGCAGGTTGTAATGCGATTCAAATTTTTGATTCTTGGGGCGGCATGCTTTCTCCAGTAGATTATCAAGAATTTTCATGGCAATATATCAACCAAATTGTAGAAGCTTTAGCTGAAGAAACGGAACTAATTGTGTTTGGAAAAGGATGTTGGTTTGCTTTGAACGACATGGCAAAATCAAAAGCATCAGCTTTAGGAGTAGACTGGACATGTTCGCCAAGAAACGCACGTTATTTAACAGGTGGTGACATTACGTTACAAGGAAATTTTGATCCAAGTCGTTTATTGTCTCCTATTCCAACCATCAAAAAAAAGGTACACGAAATGATTGACGAATTTGGAAAAGACAAATACATCGTCAACTTAGGCCACGGTATTTTACCAAACATTCCAGTTGATCATGCAAAGGCTTTTGTTGAAGCAGTGAAGGAATATAAGAAATAATGCCAGATCCAAATTGGATATACTAATTTAGCTTCTAGTTAAAGTTAAGAATAAAATTTTATGATGCGATTTTAATACAAAAGACGTGGAATTAAGTAATGAAAGAGACAACATCTCAGAACTAGCTAGAGAACTTGGGCTAAAAGTTATCCTGCTTTACAAATAGCGAAAAGAATACGAAGAACATGGAGAAGGTAGTTTTTCAGGAAAAGGAAATCTTAAACTAACACCAGAACAAGAGAAGATTCATAAGCTTGAGAGAAAGCTCAAGGATTCAGAACTGGAGCGTGATATATTAAAAAACGCAATCGGCATTTTTTCCAAGAGCGGTCGATGAAATATAGGTTTAACCCAAATTACGCATTAGAAAAAAAAAATATTTTAGTGTTTTAAAACCCGACTGTGTAGTAGTAGAAAAAAACTAGGCATGAAATTATAGTTGTCCTTTACCAATAAAGCGATTACACCTTGGGGCGAAATGATATTTTTAAAGCAAATGTTAGACAAAATTGGCTTTAGTGAGCAAATTAAAAAATGTTAATCTTTTCCTGTTTCACTTTCTAACAATTCCTATAAAAAAAGTGTTATTAGAGTTATTCATTAACAGTATTTGGTGTAGAGCCAATCGGTTTTTATACATAGAACTTGTATTCAAGACCTTAATGCAACAAGGTCATTTAGTTTTTAATTACTCAAGAGTACAATCTTTATTTAATTTTAGGATAACTTTTTTGGTTTTTTAAATGAACCAAAACTTATCTCCTAAATTGTGTTTCGTTGACTCATTTCTTGTCCCATTATTTCATTTGGTTGTAAAGTATCCAAGCACATTTCTAGACCTATTATTAAGGTTGTTTTTTAGCTTCATTTAGTTTATTATCAGTTCATTTTGGAAAAAAGCGTCTAATTAGTCCATTGGTGTTTTCGTTAGTTCCTCTTTACTTAGGACGAGTATAGATGTACAAAATACACGTCTATTCCTGTGTTATTAGTAAAACCATTTGTTATTAGCCATTTCTAAACTGTTATCGTAAGTTATTGATTTTCTTATATTTTTGGGTATTTTTTTAAAAATTTAGTAAAAGCCGATGCTTCATACAATATTTACATCGTTTTATCATTAGGATAACAAGTGTTTGATTCTTTCAGCAATTTGCTCTGGACTTAATTTGTTTAAATAGTCATATTTAGCACACCAATGTGCTAATTGATGTCTGTATTTATCAGATGGTTTAGCAACCCAATTGTTAATCTCACGGTAGATAGTTGATCTTGATCTATTAAATTTAGTTGTTATATAGCTTTTAGATCTTTTTTCGCCTAATAAAGTCTCAATAATTACCCTTTCATTTAAGGCTAATCGTTTACGTGTTTTTTCCTTAATTCAACAAAGATATAATTTATTATTTGTTGAATTAAGTTATTGAATTCTCCAGATGCTACAAATTGAATGAAGCTCCGATAGACAAGTTAAATTGATTGTTATACTTCTCAAATCCAACAGGATTATTATTATATTGAGCAATCGGAAATTGAATTTCAGAATATAATCCAAAACCATCTGTGACAAAATAACGAGCTCCAAAATGTCCTCCAAAATTTTTAATTCCAATATTTAATCCTGGATAAATATCTACTTTTTCTTCAATGCCAAAAACATCAGCAATATTAGCACTAAGACGAGCTCTTAAATCAAAACGATCGTCAAAGTTTGGCTTTTCGCTATCGACTTCTTCGATTCCTAATAAATACAATGACGTAAAACCAAACGACATATTTGCTCCTAACCCCCTATCATAAGAGGAAATTATTCCTGTTCCTTTTTCTTGAATATTAGCTCCAACTTGGAATTTTGTATCTCCTTTACCTTTAAAAACTTGTGCATTTGAGATTTGAACTGCGACTAGCAAGCAAGCTATTACTAATTTTTTTTTCATGCATTAAAATTTAAATTTGACCACAAATATACAAATAAATTAATTTCTCCCTTTTTCGTTTGAATATAAATCTGGTAACGAATCTCTTTGCTATTTTTTAGTACTTGAAGTACATTTTTTAGACCTCCGTGAATGTCTCCAAATACAAAAATTTTATGGATCATTTTTTGTTATTATATTTCATCTTTCTTAAAATTCGCATAACTTCTTTAAATGATAAATATAACAAAGGATTTTCAAATGCTTTCATATTTGCTTTTGCATCTATTAGCTTTTGTTTAGCATCTTCAAAACCATTCAAATAGCAAATCATTAAAGTATGTGGCACATTTATCAAATCTCTTTTTTCGGAAAGTTGTAAAACTACTCCTTTTTGAAGTTTATTCAGAATCGTATTATTAGCGTTATAAATGTGATGCAACATTTTTTTATTGTATTGTGGAGGCTCAAACAATAGTTGTGTTTCTATTTTATAATAACCATTGTCGAAAAAATAAATGGATACTTTTTCTAATGGATAAAAACTGGTTTTATCATTTAATCCTAAACTAACATATTCGGTAATTAAAAAAGAATCTTCATTATAAACAATACTCACCTCATCTAAGGTCGAATAAAATAGTTTAATTTGTTCATTTATCAGTTCAATATCTACACGAGAATAATATGTTTTATCATGTATTTTTTTCTTATTTCCTGCCCAGCAAACCACGAAAATATCTTTAAAAACCTTGTAATTTGACTCTAAACCTTTGTGTTTATTATTTATAAAATCTAAAACACTTTCTAAAGTATATGAAATGCTATTTCTAGAGTTATTTTCTAAACTAATAACCGTTTCAATATTGTGTTTTGAATATGGAATTTTCTCAATGGTTGGTGAAGTATTACTTCCTATTCTTACAAAAGTTGTATTGACAGTAATAGTATGAATTCCTTTTTTGAAATAAGAAGTTTTAGATTTGGGTCTAATCGTAACTAAACCTACAACTTTATCTTTTGGTAAACTAGGAAAAGGTACATTCTCATATTGAATTTTAGGCGGATTCTCTAAAAAAGCGTTTACCAAATTTTGAATGCGACTATCATCAAAAAAATCATCACCTATAATTTCATTAGTTGCATCTTCAACTCCAACTATAATATAAGAATTGTTGCTTGGATTTGAATTAGAAAGTGCGCAAATGTGTTTTAAAAATTTTGCTTTTCCTTCTTTTGTATGTAAATTTAATTGACGTTTTTTATCATAAAAACTATTCTCATCGTTGTGAGCTAATAAATTTTTGATAAGAAGACGCTTGTTGAGCATTAGGATATTTTTCTTAAAAATATTAAAAAAGAATCATAAAACACTCACAAAAAAGTTATTATTTAATTTTTTTAACGCTATATTAACAACTAAAAATTAAAAAAAATTACAATTTGCGGCGTTAAAAAATGTTTTTAATTTCACAGCACAAATTAAATCTTAAAATGGAAGAAAATACATCGACATTAGACATTAAATCAATCAATGAAAAAATAGAAAGAGAAAGTGCTTTCATCGACTTACTCACCATGGAAATGAACAAAGTGATCGTGGGTCAAAAACACATGGTAGAACGATTACTTATTGGTTTATTAGGACAAGGACACATTTTGTTAGAGGGTGTTCCTGGATTAGCAAAAACTTTAGCAATTAATACGCTTTCACAAGCAGTTCATGGTTCTTTTAGTAGAATTCAGTTTACGCCCGATTTATTACCAGCCGATGTGGTTGGAACCATGATTTATAACGTAAAGCAAAATGATTTTACTATTCGAAAAGGGCCTATTTTTGCCAACTTCGTTTTAGCCGATGAGATTAATCGTGCACCAGCAAAGGTGCAATCGGCTTTATTAGAAGCAATGCAAGAAAAGCAAGTAACAATTGGCGACGAAACGTTCAAATTAGACAAACCATTCTTGGTAATGGCAACTCAAAATCCAGTGGATCAAGAAGGAACATATCCGTTACCCGAAGCCCAAGTGGATCGTTTTATGCTAAAAACAGTTATCGATTATCCAAAAATGGAAGATGAGCGTTTAGTAATTCGTCAAAATTTAAAAGGAGCTTATGAAAAAGTAAACCAAGTGGTTTCAATTGACCAAATTTTAAGAGCACAAGAAGCAGTTCGTGAAGTATACATGGACGAAAAAATCGAAAAATATATCTTAGATATTGTTTTTGCAACGCGTTATCCAGAAAAATATAAATTAGAAAATTTAAAACCGTTAATCAGTTTTGGAGCTTCACCTCGTGGAAGTATCAATTTAGCTACAGCTGCTAAATGTTATGCTTTTATCAAACGTAGAGGTTATGTAATTCCAGAAGATGTTCGAGCAGTTGTATATGATGTATTGCGTCATAGAATTGGAATCACCTACGAAGCCGAAGCTGAAAATGTAACTACAGAAGACATTATTAGTAAAATTGTGAACGAAATTGAAGTACCTTAAAATAGTGTTAGTAATTAGCAATTGCTTCTCGACTAATCACTAAATCACTAATTACTTAAAGTATGGATACCAAAGAAATTCTGAAAAAAGTTCGGAAGATTGAAATCAAAACCCGCAGATTGAGCGATCATATCTTTTCGGGAGAATATCATACGTCTTTTAAAGGACGCGGAATGACGTTTTCAGAAGTGCGACAGTACCAATATGGTGACGATGTAAGAGCTATTGATTGGAATGTAACCGCTCGATACAACGAACCTTTTGTAAAAGTTTTCGAAGAAGAACGGGAATTAACGATGATGTTAATTGTGGATATTTCGGGTTCGGAAAGTTTTGGTACAAAAAACCAACAAAAACGCGATATGGTTACTGAAATCGCTGCTACATTGGCTTTTTCGGCAACGCAAAACAATGATAAAATCGGATTGCTTTTATTTTCAAACCAAATAGAGTTGTTTATTCCTCCTAAAAAAGGAAAATCGCACGTTTTACGAATCATTCGCGAATTAATTGAGTTTGAACCTAAAAGTAAAAAAACCGATTTATCACAAGCTTTGAAATATTTATCAAGCGTTTTAAAAAAGAAAGCTATTGTGTTTTTAATATCCGATTTTATGGTGAAAGATTACGAACACACTTTAAAAATAGTTTCAAAACGTCATGATGTAACTGGAATTCGAGTTTTTGACCAAAGAGAAGAAAGTATTCCAAACATCGGAATTGTAAATATGTTAGATGCCGAAACAGGCGAAACTTTAATAGTGGATACCAATTCAAAATTGGTTAGACAAAATTATGAAAAGTATTATCATGAAAATGTAGCGTATTTTAGAGATATTTTTTCAAAATGTGGAGCCGGTACCATAAGTTCAAGAGTAGATGAAAGCTATGTAACCAAATTATTGGGTTATTTTAAAGCGAGAAATTAGTTTTTTCCTGCAAGGTTTTCAAAACCTTGTAGGTATTAATGAATATAAGAAAAATGAAAATTCAAATAGAAAATAATATAAAAATAATGCAATCAGTTTTTAAATGGCTGATGATATTGTTGTTTTCTGTCGTTACTTCGGCTCAAAAAGTCACCACTTCTATCGATTCTACACAAATTAAAATTGGTTCACAATTCAATTTAACGATTAAAGCTTCGGTAAACACAAAGGATAAAGTAGTTTTTCCAAATGCGAAAAATTTTGGTGCATTGGAAGTTTTAGAATCGTATCCAATTGATACTGTAAAAAACAATTCACAATACGAATTAATCAAAAAGTATGGGTTAACTCAATTTGATTCTGGAAAATACTTGATTCCTAGATTAATAGTAAAAATCAATAACAAACCATTTCAAACCGATTCACTTTCCATTGTGGTAAACAATGTAAAAGTAGATACTACAAAACAGCAAATGTATGACATCAAAAACATCATCGCTACCGAAGAAGAACCTAGTAGCGAATGGTGGAAATTGTTGATATTATTAGCTTTAATAGTTGCTTCAGGTTTTGGTTCGTATTTCATAATTAAAAAATTACAAAACGGAAAAATAAAAGAAGAAGAATTTTTTGCTTCGCCCATTGAAAAAGCAATTGCGTATCTTCAAAATTTAGATAAAAAGCAATTGGTTCAAAAAGGAGATGTAAAAGAATATTATTCTGAAATGACCGATATTGCTCGAACATATATTGAAGAATCTGTGAATATTCCTGCTATGGAAAGCACATCGAGCGAGTTGATGGATTCGTTAAAAAAAGCAATTTCAGAGAAGAAAATGTTTGTAAATCGTGATGAGTTAAACAAATTTCGTCAAGTTTTAGAAAATTCTGATTTAGTAAAATTTGCCAAATCAAAACCATTACAATTTGAAATTGAAAAAGACAAAAGCGTTATCGATAAATTTATTTTAATAGTCGATAAAGCGTTGCCTCGAAAAGAAGAAGAAGCCGAAACTTTGTTTGCAGAAGAAGTTCGTAGAAAAGAATTAAAGAAGCAAAAATTCATGCGAACTGCCATTTCTGTCGGAATTGCTACGGTTTTATTTGTGATTTCCCTCGGAATTTTTGCTTACACTTTTGGTTTAGATTATTTAAAAGAACATCACATTGGGTACACAACTGAAGAATTATTAGAAAAAGAATGGGTTACTTCTGAATACGGAGAACCAGCAATTGTGATAGAAACACCAAAGGTTTTGAAACGAAATAACGATGAAAAAATTCAAAATAACCTTCCAGAAAACGTAAAATCAACCAATAGATTTATGTCTGGAAGTATAATTGATGATTTTTCGATTGTTTTAGTAACTACTGCTTTTAAAGATACTACTAAATTAGATTTAGAAATAGCATTAGAAAACAACATTAAAGAGTTAGAGCGTTTTGGTGCAAAAAATATAATTACTAAACTAGCTGATTTTGAAAACGTAAAAGGACTTTCAGGAAAAAAATCATACGGAACTTTTACCGCTTTTAATGATATTAGAAAAGAAGATCAAAAAATGAGCTATGAAATTGTGGTATTTGCTCAACCAGGTGGCGCTCAAGAATTTTTCTTAATTTATAAAGAAGAGGATGAACACGCGAAACAAATTATGGAGAAAATTCAAAATTCAATCGAACTAAGAAAAGCAAAACAATAATGGGAAAAGTAACCTTTCTAAATCCAGAATTTTTGTGGCTGTTTTTGGTTTTACCAATTGCAATTGCTTGGTTATTTTATAAACGAAATCAGCTTTCGGTGACCCTAAAAATGAGTTCGTTAGCGCCTTTTAAACAAAACCGCACTTTTTTAGCCAAAGCAAAACCATTTTTAAATATTTTACGATTGATTGCATTGAGTTCTATAATAATAGCCTTGGCACGACCAAGAAGCGTTGATGTAACTTCTAAATCAAAAACTACTAAAGGAATTGATATTGTAATGGCAATTGACGTTTCGAGTAGTATGTTGGCAAACGATTTAAAACCAAATCGATTAGAAGCTTTGAAAAAAGTAGCTTCAACATTTGTACAAGACAGAATTAACGATAGAATTGGTTTAGTAGTCTATGCAGGAGAAAGTTATACCAGAACGCCAGTAACTTCTGATAAGGCCATTATTTTACAATCATTAAAAACAATTGCTTATGACGATTCTATTATTGCAGACGGAACTGGAATTGGAGTAGGTTTAGCGACAGCAATTAATCGAATAAAAGATAGTAAAGCAAAAAGCAGAATTGTAATTTTATTAACAGATGGTGTAAATAATTCAGGAACAATTGACCCGAGAACAGCAGCCGAAATCGCTAAAGAATACGGAATTAAAGTATATACGATTGGAATTGGAACCAACGGAAAAGCACTATTTCCTGTAGCAAAAGACTCCAACGGAAAATTAATTTTTAGAATGATGCCTGTTGAAATCGACCAAAAATTAATGCAAGAAATTGCAAAAACAACCGATGCAAAATACTTTAGAGCAACATCAAATCAAAAACTACAAGCCATTTACGACGAAATTAATAAGTTAGAAACCACCGAAATTGACGAGAAAAAATTCTATAATTACGACGAAAAATATAAAATATTCGCACTCATTGCTTTTGGTTTGTTAGGAATTGAAGTGTTGTTGCGAAATTCAGTTTTTAGAGGAATCGTTTAGAAAAAGAAAAAATGTTTGAATTAGAAAGCCCGAAATATTTTTATTTAGTAGCACTCATTCCAATTGTAGTAGCACTTTTTCTATTCAATTTATTTTGGAAAAGAAAAAAGCAAGCTGCTTTTGCCGATTTGGAATTGTTTAAAAAATTAAGTCCCGAAAAATCAACGTTTAAACCGGTTTTAAAATTAATTATTTTACTTTTGGCATTGGCTTGTGTGATAATTGCTTTGGTAAACCCAAAAATGGGAACCAAAATGGAGACCGTGAAACGACAAGGAATCGACATTGTTTTTGCGATTGATATTTCTAAAAGTATGTTAGCCGAAGACGTAGCACCAAATCGTTTAGAAAAAACAAAGCAATTGGTTTCACAAATTATCAACCAGTTAGGAAATGACCGTGTTGGAATTGTAGGTTATGCCGGAAGTGCTTACCCAGTTTTACCTATGACTACCGATTATAGCATTGCCAAAATGTATCTGCAAAGCATGAATACTAACATGGTTTCTTCACAAGGAACAGCTTTTAATGACGCTATTAAGCTTTCGGTAGATTATTTTGACATAAAAAACACAAGCAAACTGATTATTTTAATTTCCGATGGAGAAGATCATGGAGATGGAGCAGAAGAAGCAATTGAAATAGCAAGAGCAAAAGGTGTTCGTATTTTAACAATTGGCGTTGGTTCAGAAAAAGGAGCATTAATTCCTATAAAAGATGATAGAGGAAACATTTCGTCCTATAAAAAAGATCAAAACGGTGAAAATGTTATCACAAAATTATATCCAGAAGTACTTCAAAATATTGCTAATAAAACCAAGTCAAAATACATTGTTGGTGTTTCAACAAAAGAAGTGGTTGAAGAAGTGAAAAAATCTTTGGACAAAATTGAAAAATCAGAATTTGAATCGCAACAAGTTTCCGATTTTGAATCACAATATCAATGGTTTTTAGGGTTAGGATTTTTGTTGCTTTTGGCAGATATTTTTCTGTTGGAGAAAAAAACAAATTGGGTGCAAAAGTTGAATTTATTTAACGAGAAAAAACATGAATAAGATAGTTTACATAATCGCTTTATTAGTTAGCGGATTTCTTTTTAGTCAAGAGAAAGATAAAAATCTGTTCAACGGAAACCAATCTTTCAAACAAAAAAATTATGCCACAGCAGAAGCAGATTATCGCGTTACCGAATCGAAAAAATCGCCTAAAAAAACAATTACAAGTTATAATTTAGGAAACAGTATTTACCGACAAAATCAGCAAGGCGAGGCACAAATCAAATACATTCAGGCTTTAGAATCAGCAAAAACAAAAGCCGAAAAGCACAAAATTTATCATAATTTAGGCAATACTTTTATGATGGATAAAAATTACGAAGCTGCCGCTGAAGCGTATAAAAATGCATTACGAAATAATCCGTTAGATGAAGAAACACGTTATAATTACGCTTTAGCCAAAAAGAATAAAAAAGAAAATCCTCCTCCAAAAGGAAATAACGATAAAAACAAAGGTGGTGGCGATGACAAAAAACCGCAACCCGAAAACAATAAAAAAGACAAAGGCAACGATAAAAAGGACGACAAAGGCGAAAATAAAAAAGATGATAAAGGAAAAGGCGATGAAAAAGAAGATAAAAAAGAACAGCCAAAACCAAGTGGAGCAGACAAACAACGTATTGACAATATTTTAGATGCAGTAAACAATGCAGAAAAGAAAATTCAGGACAAAGTGAATGAGAGAAAAGTAAAAGCTCGTCCTGCTTCAAATGAAAAAGATTGGTAAACCATGAAAAAAATAATTTTAGGCTTTCTAATATTAATACATTTTTCTGTTTCTGCTCAAGTTAAATTTGAAGCACAAACCGACAGAGATACTTATGGCATAAACGAAAGAATTCCGTTAGTTTTTTCTATCAACAACGAAGGCGATAATTTTCAAACACCAAAATTTCCAGGTTTTAAAGCCGAAGGACCTTTTATAAATAAAGGAAATCAAACGTCAATTACCATTATAAATGGGAAAATGACGCAAAAAAGAGAAATTTCAACTCAAATAATTTACTATTTAACCCCAACTAAAAAAGGAACATTCACGATTGGTTCTGCATCAATTGAATATGATGGAACGGTTTATAAATCGCAACCCATAAAAATCAAGGTGTCAGATGCTATTCAAATGCCAAGTTATCCTGGACAAAATCCAAGACAGCAACAACAAAACTATAATTTTGGCGAAGGAATTCATTTAGTGGGCGAACTTTCTACTAAAAATCCTTATGTTAATGAACCCGTTACCGTAATATACAAATTATATTTTCCGCACAATACGGGCGTTTCCAATCTTAGAAATTTTCAAGCACCAAAATATGAAGATTTTTGGAGTCAATATATAGACATGAAACAACTTCGTGCAGAAAGAGGCAAATTTAACGGCAAAGATTATAGCATGGTTGTGCTGCGAAAAGTAATTTTATATCCGTTAGAAGCTGGAGTCAAAAGGATCCAACCTTTTAAAATTGATATCGATGCTGAAGTGCCAACAGGCAGAAGAGATTGGTTTGGACAATACGAAATGACTGCTGTAGAAAAATCACTATCAACAGGTCTTCAAACTATCAACGTAAAACCTTTGCCAGAAAACGAAAAATCAACAAGTTTTACAGGAGCTGTCGGAAAATTCGATTTTAAAGTCATTACTTCAAAAACTTCTTTAAAAGTAGGTGAATCATTAGACTTAGAGGTAAGTGTCTCGGGAAAAGGAAATTTAAAATTATTTACTTTACCAAAACCAATTGTACCAAGTGCTTTAGAAATATATGATCCAGCTCATACAGAAAATGTACAAACGCCTGTAACCGGAATGACGGGAAAAATTTCGGATAAATACACCATAATTCCACAATTTAAAGGAAAATACACAATAAAACCAATGGAATTTTCATATTATGATTTGGCAAGTAAATCGTATAAAACCATCACTTCAAAAGAAATTACGTTGGATGTTGCAGAAGGCGATGGCACTTTTGTTTCCAATAAAGAAAATCCGAACAAACAAACGATTGACAAAAAAGAAGTGTTTCAATATAATAAGTTGAAAACCACTTTTGTTTCCGCTTCAAAAGAAGATTTCCTAGGTTCTGGATTGTTTTATGGATTGTTGATTTCGCCCTTATTATTGATTCCTGCTGTGATTTTACTTCGTAAACAAAAAGAAGCTAAAGACGCAGATGCTTTTGGAAACAGAATTAGACAAAACAACAAATTAGTGAAGAAATATTTATCGGAAGCCAAGAAACAAATGGGCGACAAAGTGCCGTTTTATATGGCAATGGAAAAAGCATTGCACAATTTCTTGAAAGCCAAATTACATATTGAAACCGTTGAAATGAGCAAAGAAAATATCATAGATTTATTGCAACAAAGAAACGCTTCCGAAACCAGCATTAATCAATTTATGGAATTAATGAACGATTGCGAATTTGCACGATATGCACCGGCAACAGACTCGGCAATGCACAACGATTTTGATAGAGCAATTGCCATTATTATGGAACTTGAAAAACAGATATAATTTCTGAATGAAGATTAACGATTTTTGATTTCTGAATTTTCAGATTAAAAATAAAATGAAATGAAAAAATACATTCTCCTTTTCACACTAATTTTCCAATTTGTTTCGGCAAATGATTCAAATGATGCTATTTTCAAAAAAGCAAATGATTTGTATAAAAAAGCAAATTATGAACAAGCTCTGCAAACCTTTGAAACCATCATAAAAAATGGCAATGAATCAGCAGGTTTGTATTTTAATATCGCCAATTGCTATTATAAATTAGGAAAAGTGGCGCCTTCGATTTATAATTATGAAAAAGCATTACTTTTAAATCCAGATGATGAAGCAATAAAAACAAATCTTTCTTTTGCCCAAAAAATGGCTATTGACGACATAAAAATTGTACCAGAAGTGGGTTTTAAGAAAATGGTAAAAGAGTTTACGTCAAAACTGCATTATGATACTTGGGCTTGGATGGCAGTTTGTATTGGATTCCTTAGTTTGCTTTCGTTTTTAGGCTATTATTTTGGAAATACAGTATTTCTAAAACGCACATTTTTTACTTTATTTCTATTGTTTTTAGTTGGAATTGGCGTT
>Ga0209480_10000180_pt1 | contig 56598 bp, 50 predicted proteins | sample JI61114C2DNA_FD_187501 | JGI IMG/M metagenome (GOLD analysis project Ga0209480, IMG submission 187501) | Wastewater effluent complex algal communities from Wisconsin, to seasonally profile nutrient transformation and Carbon sequestration -... | ecosystem: Engineered > WWTP > Effluent > Algae...
GGTGTTTTTTTCTTTCAAGGCTTCTAAAACAACTTTTGCCTTAAATTCTTTACTAAATACTCTTCTGCTTCTTGACATAATTTTGCTAATTTAGGTTAATTTTCCCTATCTTAAATTATGTGAAAATCTTGTCTGATTTTTGGGGAGCAGCATAGTTTTTTCACTATGAAAAAGCGTCTACTTTTTTATAGTAATTCCAGTTTTTTTAAAATGCTAAAAAAACTTATATTATACAATTTTATTTTTCCTATTTTTGCCAATCATAATTCAAAAGAAATTAATTTCATGAGAACGATACAATTTAGAGAAGCAATTTGTGAAGCTATGAGCGAAGAAATGCGTCGCGATGAGTCAATATATTTAATGGGTGAAGAAGTAGCAGAATATAATGGGGCTTATAAGGCTTCAAAAGGTATGCTAGATGAGTTTGGACCAAAACGTGTAATTGATACACCTATTGCTGAGTTAGGGTTTGCAGGAATTGCTGTAGGTTCAGCTATGAATGGAAATCGTCCTATTGTAGAGTTCATGACTTTCAATTTCTCATTAGTTGGAATTGACCAAATTATCAATAATGCTGCAAAAATGCGTCAAATGTCTGCTGGGCAATTTCCAATGCCAATGGTATTCAGAGGGCCAACAGCTTCTGCAGGTCAGTTAGGCGCAACACATTCACAAGCTTTTGAAAACTGGTTTGCAAACACACCAGGCTTAAAAGTAGTAGTTCCATCAACAGTTTATGATGCAAAAGGATTATTAAAATCAGCAATTCGTGATAATGACCCAGTCATTTTTATGGAATCAGAACAAATGTATGGCGACAAAGGAGAAGTTCCGGAAGGAGAATACACAATTCCATTGGGTGTTGCTGATATTAAAAGAGAAGGAACTGATGTAACTATTGTTTCTTTTGGTAAAATTATCAAAGAAGCTTTCTTAGCTGCTGATGAATTATCAAAAGAAGAAATTTCTTGTGAAATCATTGATTTAAGAACAGTTCGTCCAATGGATTATGATGCGATTTTAAATTCGGTTAAAAAAACAAATAGATTAGTAGTGTTAGAAGAAGCTTGGCCGTTTGCTTCAGTTGCTTCAGAGATAACATATATGGTACAAGAAAAAGCATTTGATTACTTAGATGCTCCTGTTCAAAGAATTACAACAGCAGATACTCCAGCGCCTTATTCACCAACTCTTTTAAAAGAATGGTTGCCTAATGCACAAGATGTAATTAAGGCAGTTAAAAAAGTTTTATACAAATAAGAAATAACTTTTATTATATTTGAAGCTTCATCAGTATTATTCTGATGAAGTTTTTTTTTCTACTATGAAGACAAAAATTATTTTATTCTTTTTATTTTTTTCAACTACATTTTTAGGACAAACTAAAGTAGGCGGAAAAGTTGTTGATGACTTTGGTGATCCAGTTGCATTTGCAAACGTGATTTTTAAAAACTCGAAAGAAGGTGTTATTACTGATGAAAACGGGAATTTTTATTTTGAGTCTAAAGAAAATTATTCAATACTTGTAGTTTCATTCGTGGGGTATCAAACCAAAGAAATAAAGTTAAAACAAGGTTTGAATATAGGTTTAAAAATTGAGTTGGTTTATGGAACCGAACTTAAAGAAGTGGTAGTATACACAGGTAAAACTTCTAAAAAAAACAACCCTGCTTTAGATATTTTGAGAAAAATTTGGGAACGTCGTAGAAAAAATGGTCTTAAAATGTTCAAACAATACGAATATGAAAAGTATGAAAAGGTTGAATTTGATTTAAACACTATCGATTCTGCTTTCATGCATAGTAAAATTTTTAAAGGAATGGAGTTTGTTTTTGATCAAATTGATACTTCTCACATTTCCGGAAAAACGTTTTTGCCAATTTTTATCAACGAAACATTGAGTGATGTTTATGGTGATAATGAAGCTAAAAAAACTAAAGAAATTACAAAAGCAAATAAAAATTCGGGCTTAGGAACTGGAGATGGTGTAAATACATTTATTAAAGATTTGTATGCCGATTATGATATCTACGATAATTATTTGAAGTTTTTCGACAAGGATTTCGTAAGTCCATTATCGCGAACAGGAATAAATGTGTACAATTATGTATTGAACGACAGTATGTTTATCGATAACAAATGGTGTTATAATATTGTATACTATCCAAGACGTAAAAATGAATTAACGTTCAAAGGTGATTTTTGGGTAAATGATACCACTTTTGCTATCAAAAAGATAAATTTAGAAGCCAGTAAAAGCGCAAACATCAACTGGGTTAAAGAAATCTATATTGAGCAAGAGTATGATGTTTTAAACGACTCGGTATTTCTATTGAAGCGCGATTACATGATGTCTGATTTTAGTTTTTCGAAGAAAGAAGAATCAAAAGGTGTTTATGGGAAAAGAACAACGCTAGCAAAAAATCATAAATTCGATATTAAAAAAGACGAAAAATTTTATAAGGAAGAAGTCAATTTTTACGATAATACTGTTTTTAATCGGCCAGATGATTATTGGGAAGCTAATCGTTTTGAAGCTCTCAATAAAAATGAAGCTGGAATTTATAAAATGCTCGACACTTTAAAAGAAGTGCCGCGTTTTAAACGAATTTACAATTTGGCTTCTATTTTAGGAAGTGGTTATATCGAAATTCCAAAATGGAAAATGGATTTTGGGCCCATATTTTCAACCTTTGGTTACAATGATGTAGAAGGACAACGCCTTCGTTTTGGAGGAAGAACTTATTTTGGATCAAATGATACTTGGCGAATTCAAGGTTACACAGCATACGGATTTAAGGACAATAAATTCAAATACGGAATTTCAGGAAAATGGATGGTTGATAAAAAAAATCGAATCATTTTATCAGCAGGAAACCGCAGAGATGTTGAACAAATAGGAGTAAGTTTAACTACTTCTAACGATGTTTTGGGTAGAAGTTTTGCTTCATCAGCATTGTTTGCTAGTGGTGTTAATAATCAATTAACCTCTGTAAATCTTACTACTTTAGGGTTTGAAGTCGAGCCTTTAAAGAATTTTACTTTTCAAACGAATTTTACTTACAGAACTTTAAAATCAGCATCAAGCGAATTTAGTTTGGACTACTATACAGATTTAACACTAACCGAAATTAAAAGTCAAGTTAAACAATCAGAAATAAACTTAGTTGCCGAATATACGCCAAAACGTAAAACGGTAGGTTATGGTGTGGATCGTTTAGATGTAGATTTTAATTACGCTCGTTTTTTTGTCAGTTATAGTAATGGAATTAAAGGTGTTTTGGATAGTGATTTTAATTATCAAAAATTACAACTTTATTATCGTCAACCTGCATTAATTGGAGGGTTTGGTAGGTTGTTTACCACTTTCGAAACAGGAAAAATATTTGGAGAAGTGCCCTTAGGATTAATGGGAGTAATTCCAGGAAATCAATCGTGGTTTGTAATTGAAAATACTTATAATTTACTGAATTATTATGATTTTGTATCAGATGAATATGCTTCATTGCATTTTGAACACCATTTTAACGGAAGATTATTTTCAAGAATTCCATTTGTAAGAAAATTAAATTTGCGTGAAATTATTGGTATCAAAGGTGTTTATGGAAGGGTTTCAGAAAATAACAAAACGCTCAATGCTTCCGGATTAAATTATGTTGCTCCAGAGGATGTTTATTGGGAATACCACGCAGGTGTCGGAAATATTTTTAAAGTGCTACGAATCGATTGCGCTTGGAGAGGAAGCTATCTAGAAATGCCAAATGCAAGAAAATTTGCAGTAAGAGCTTCATTCGGATTTTATTTTTAAAATAAAAGAGGCCATTAAATATTTACTTGAAAAAGAGGGTATTTTTACACAAATAAGTCAGCAATATGGAATCCCTATTCAGCCTAAAAGGCCTCAAGGCTTTGAAACGTTAGTGCTTTTAATTTTAGAACAACAAGTTTCAATAGATTCGGCAAAAGCTACTTTTAACAAATTAAAAAATGCAATTCCCGTTTTTTCAATAGATAATGTATATGCATTTTCTGAAGAAAATTTTCGATTATGTGGTGTTAGTCGTCAAAAAACGAAATATATTAAAGCGCTTTCAGAAGCTATTTTAAATAGGCAAATCAATATTGAAAGTTTATCACTTAAAAATCCCGAATTAGTTAGAGAAGAACTTATAAAAATCAAAGGGATAGGCAATTGGACAATTGATATTTATTTGATGTTTTGTTTGAATTCGTTGGATATAATTCCGCTTGGTGATATTGTAGTAGTGAATACTATGAAAGAACTTTTAGATATTCATGCTAAAGAAGAAATGGAAATATATGCTCAAAAATGGAAACCTTATCGATCGGTAGCTACTTATTTTCTCTAGCATTATTACCTTAAAAAAAGAGGTAGAAAAATAACGTATTAAATCTTTGTAAAATCTATACTTTTTTTTCGCAAAACTCTTTTGTTTCTCATGTTTTATAATGATACCTTTGCACCCGTTTAAAACATAAGATAAAATGACAGCAGATAAAGTTACTACATTTGACGTATTGATTGAGATTCCAAGAGGAAGTAGAAATAAATACGAATACGATTTTGAGTTAAAAAGAATGCGTTTTGATAGAATGTTATTTTCGTCAATGATGTATCCAGCAGATTATGGGTTTATTCCAGAAACTTTAGCATTAGATGGTGATCCATTAGATGTTTTGGTTTTAATTAACGAACCCACTTTTCCAGGTTGTGTGATGGAAGTAAAACCAATCGGTGTTTTTCACATGGCAGATGATAAAGGACCAGATGAAAAAGTAATTTGTGTTCCGGTTTCTGATCCAATTTGGAATAAATTAAACGATTTAAGTGATGTAAATCCACACTTAATTAAAGAGATTGAGCATTTTTTTCAAGTGTATAAAGATTTAGAAAATAAAAAAGTAGATGTTGAAGGTTGGGGAGATGTAAACGAAGCAAAAGAAATTTTGATAAAATGCACCAATCGTTTTAACGAAATAGAAAACAAACCAGAAGGATTATTTAGCATTAAATAAATTTCTGATTATCAATTAAAAAAGGCAATATTTTCTATGAACATTGCTTTTTTGTTTATTTTTGTTAAAATTAGAATAAATTTAACAAACAAAACCAAATAGACTTTTTATGGAATCAATGATGATTTATGTACCAATAGTCATGGCACTATTAGGGTTAGCATTTATGGCTTTCAAACGCGCTTGGGTTCTTAAACAAGACGCTGGAGATGGAAAAATGAAAGAAATTTCAGATTACATCTACGAAGGAGCCTTAGCCTTTTTAAAAGCAGAATACAAATTATTAACGTTTTTCGTTCTTGGAGCGAGTGTGGTTCTTGCGGGAATTTCATTTATTGTTCCAACAACACATTGGTTAATCGTAATTGCATTTATTTTCGGAGCAATATTTTCTGCTTATGCAGGTAATATTGGAATGAAAATCGCAACTAAAACTAATGTTAGAACTACGCAAGCCGCTCGTACAAGTTTACCACAAGCTTTAAAAGTGTCTTTTGGTGGAGGTACAGTAATGGGATTAGGGGTTGCTGGTTTAGCAGTGTTAGGTTTGACAGGATTTTTCATCATTTTCTTTAGATTTTTCATGAATGGAGTATGGACTTCAACAGAAGACATGACTATTGTTTTAGAAACTTTAGCTGGTTTCTCTCTTGGAGCAGAATCTATCGCATTGTTCGCACGTGTTGGTGGAGGAATTTATACAAAAGCTGCCGACGTTGGAGCTGACTTAGTAGGAAAAGTAGAAGCAGGAATTCCAGAAGATGATCCACGTAATCCTGCTACAATTGCAGATAACGTAGGTGATAACGTTGGAGACGTTGCTGGAATGGGTGCCGATTTATTCGGTTCGTATGTAGCAACCGTTTTAGCGGCAATGGTTTTAGGAAATTATGTAATTAAAGATATGGGTGGTAAAATCGATGACGCTTTTGGCGGAATTGGACCAATTTTATTACCAATGGCAATCGCTGGTTTCGGAATTTTATTCTCTATCATCGGAACAATGTTAGTAAAAATATCTAGCGACGATGCTAAAGAAGCACAAGTTCAAAAAGCATTAAACATCGGAAACTGGGTTTCTATTGCTTTAACTGCTGTTGCTTGTTTTTTCTTAATTGATATGATGTTGCCAGAAACTATGCAAATGTCATTCTTTGGCGAAGGAATTCAAGAAATTTCTTCCATGAGAGTTTTCTATGCATCTTTAATTGGATTATTTGTTGGTGGAGCTATTTCATCAGTAACTGAATATTATACAGGATTAGGTACAAAACCAGTTATGGCAATTGTTCAAAAATCGTCAACTGGAGCTGGAACTAATGTAATCGCTGGTTTAGCAACAGGTATGATTTCAACTTTCCCAACAGTGATTTTATTTGCTACTGCAATCTGGTCAACTTATGCTTTAGCAGGTTTTTATGGAGTAGCTTTAGCAGCTTCTGCAATGATGGCTACAACAGCAATGCAATTAGCAATTGACGCTTTCGGACCAATTTCTGATAACGCTGGTGGAATCGCTGAAATGAGCGAATTACCAAAAGAAGTTCGTACAAGAACAGATATTTTAGATTCAGTTGGTAACACAACGGCTGCAACTGGAAAAGGATTCGCAATCGCTTCTGCTGCATTAACTTCATTAGCTTTATTTGCTGCTTATGTAACCTTCACTGGAATTGATGGAATTAATATTTTCAAAGCTCCAGTATTAGCAATGTTATTTGTTGGAGGAATGATTCCTGTTGTATTCTCTGCATTAGCAATGAATTCTGTAGGAAAAGCCGCAATGGATATGGTATACGAAGTACGTCGTCAGTTCAAAGAAATCCCTGGAATTATGGAAGGAACGGGTAAACCAGAATACGGAAAATGTGTTGAGATTTCTACAAAAGCCGCTTTACGAGAAATGATGTTACCAGGTATTTTAACGATTGGTTTCCCAATTGCAATTGTACTTTTAGGTAAATTAGTTTACGCAGATAACAACCAATTAATCGCTGAAATGTTAGGTGGTTATATGGCTGGAGTTACCGTTTCAGGTGTGCTTTGGGCTGTGTTCCAAAACAACGCTGGGGGTGCTTGGGATAATGCTAAAAAATCTTTCGAAGCTGGAGTCATGATTAACGGAGAAATGACATACAAAGGATCTGATGCGCACAAAGCTGCTGTAACTGGAGATACTGTTGGTGATCCATTTAAAGATACTTCAGGACCATCAATGAACATCTTAATTAAATTAACTTGTTTGATTGGTTTAGTAATCGCTCCAATCTTAGGGGGGCACGGTGCAACTACTGAAAAAGGGGCTTGTTGTTCTGGAGATAAAAAAGAAATGGTTTGTACGGAAGGAAAATGCGATTTATCTAAATGTGCTACAATGACAAAAGATGAATGTGTAAAAATGTGTGAATCAAACGGATGTTCAGATGCATGTAAAGAAAAATGCATGGCTCAATACGATGAAAACGGAAAATACATCGGAGATGCAGTTCATGTTCACGGATCAAATTGCAATCATGACAAAGCAGAAATAAAAGACATTAAAGTTACTAAAGTAAAAGGTGTTAACGGAAAGGTAAAAGCAACCGTTACTTTAATTACAATAGTTGATGGTAAAGAAGCTACTGAAAAAAAAATTTTTGAAGGAGATGATTTAGAAGTGGATGCGAAAATTTCTGAAATAGGGAGATAATTTATTTCAATCAATAAATAAAAAACAGCACTATAACATAAACTGTGTAAGTAGAAAAAATAATGGGGTTTTAAAACCCCATTATTTTTTGTTTAATTTTAAATTTTATGCAGTCTTATAAAAAAAAAGATTTATTATCGGATGAATTCTTAAAGCAATTCAAAATAGGAGAAGACCTAAAGGGTTTTCTTGCCCAATTACAAAAACGCGGTTTAGAAGTGGATATGCAAATAAAAAATGTCGCTTAACTTAATCTCCACTTTTTATTTGCATATCCACTTTTTAGAATAGTGTCTATAATTTAAAACTGAATGCCTTTTTTTAGTTGTACTAAACTTATAATTTTAAGTTTCATGCAATCTTAAAAATTAGTTTACCAGTATAAATTTACAATATTTCTAAAGTTTTCTCTAATGCCATTCCTCTAGAGCCTTTAATTAAAAGTAAACTATTTATAGGTTTGTTTTCTTGAATAAATTTTGAAAATGAACTAAAATCCTCAAAAAAAGCTATGTGATTGCTGCTTATTTTATTGGCATAAAAATATTTTCCTATAAAAAAAGTTGTTATTTCAAACTCATTTATTAACATTTTGACTATTTTGTTATGTTCCAAAAGGCTTTCTGTGCCTAATTCAAACATATCTCCTAAAATGGCAATTTTATTTACTTTTTTAAGTTGGATAAAGTTTGTAATTGCGGCAGTTATACTACTCGGATTTGCATTATAAGCGTCTAATATAATCTCATTTCCGTTTTTTTGTATTAACTGTGAACGATTATTATCTGGAATATAGTTTTCAACAGCATCTTTAATTGCTTCATCGTTTACTTTAAAATATTTTCCTATGGTAATTGCTGCGTTGATGTTGTTTGCGTTGTAAATTCCAATTAAACGCGAATTAATAGTTAAGTTATTATAGTTTATTATAACCATTGGATTGGCTTCAATTTTACTAATATTAACAGATGCATTATAATTGAGTGTAGAAAAAGTATATCTATTTATATGTGATGTTTTTTCGTTTTGAATAGCATCATCTACATTTACAAAGACTAATTTATTATGTTCTTTTAAATAATTATACATTTCACTTTTGCCTTTTATTACTCCTTCAACTCCGCCAAAGCCTTCTAAATGTGCTTTTCCAAAATTAGTTATATAGCCATAATCTGGTTGTGCAATTTCACACAAAAATGCTATTTCTTTTTGATGATTTGCTCCCATTTCCACTATTCCTAATTCGGTTTCTTTTGAAAATCGTAATAACGTTAGCGGAACTCCAATGTGATTATTAAAATTGCCTATTGTAGCAATAGTGTTATATTTTTTTGATAAAACAGCATTAATTAATTCTTTTGTTGTGGTTTTACCGTTACTTCCAGTTAGCGCAATAATTGGTAATCCAAGATATGTTCTGTGAAATTTTGCTAGCTCTTGTAAAGTTTCAAGACAATCTTTTACAAGAATTGTTTTTTTGTTAATGTAATAATTTTTGTTGTCAATAATTACATATTTAGCACCTTTTTCAAAAGCTTCTTTTGCAAATGAGTTTGCATCAAAATTATTTCCTTTTAAAGCTACGAACATGCAGTCTTTTTCAATTATTCTGGTATCGGTTGAAACTTTTGAGCATTCTAAAAACAAAGAATGGATAGTGTTTATTGTCATTTGACAAGGTTTTATTTGATTAAACGAAGATAAAAAAAAAGCTCTTTTATAAAAAAGAGCTTTTAAATTATTTTGTAAAAAAAAATTATTTTTTAGGATTTCCTCTTGCAGTCTTTTTACTAGACTTAGGTCCAACTTTAGACATTGCACATCTAAATCCAATATAGTCGGTTGCCATATCTTGAGGGAAAAATCTTCTTGAAGCAGGATCTAACCAATATGCTCTATCTCTCCATGAACCACCCTTGTAAACTCTTACATCATCATCAATTAAAGATGTTCTTTTGTTGGATTTGTCATACTGTTTAATCATTTTCTTTTCAGTTCCTGTAGAGTCTACAGATGTTGAAATTTTGTGTTTTGGTGCTTCATACATTCTAAATTTCTCTTCTTCACCTTCTCCACTTTCTTCATCAGACGAGCCAAATTTAAAAAAACGAGTAGACTGTCTATCTCCATCTCTATAATTTCTGTTGTCTGAAGTAGAGAATTGTGTTCTCAAGTATGTTTCATTTTCGTCAACTGGCACTTGAGCAATTTGACCAGGAAAATTTCTTGCCATGATTCTACCATTGCTTAAAGTATCATAAGTGATGTTGTCTGAAGTTACTAATTCAACTGTCCCATCTTCACCAATTTTGTTTTTAGTATATACGTTACCTCTAAAGTAGTTAAAATCATTTGCTTCATCATCAACCATCGGTCTATAAACGTCTTGTACCCATTCTGCAACGTTACCAGCCATATCATATAAACCGAAGTCGTTTGGACTATAGCTTTTTACTTTATTTGTGATGTCTGCACCATCATCAGACCAACCTGCAATTCCGCCGTAATCTCCTTTTCCTTGTTTGAAGTTAGCTAATTGGTCTCCTTTGTTTTTTCTTTTTCCAGAACGAGTATATTGGCCATTCCAAGGATATTTTTTTTGTCCTTTGTAAATATTATATTCTCTGTTCCCAATTAATGCAATTGCAGCATATTCCCATTCAGCTTCTGTTGGGAGCCTGTATTCTGGTAAAATTAGACCAGAACTCCTTTGAGCATATACATTTTTAGCTGTATCAGCAGCAATTTTTTTTCCTCCACCCATTTCTTTTTTAAGGACAACTTCTTCGTTTCCTCCAAATGAAGTAGAAGGAGTATTAATATACGCTTCAGTGTTAAATGATTTTTCAGCAGTTACTTCAGAACCTAACATAATTTTGTTATCTTTTTTCAAGTAGCCTTCACGCTCTAAAATATTTTCATTTACACGATCAGTTCTCCATTTACTAAATTCTGTAGCTTGAATCCAGTTAACACCAACTACAGGGTAATCTGCATAAGCAGGATGCCTTAAATAATTATTTGTCATGGTTTCGTTATATCCTAAACGATTTCTCCATACTAAAGTATCTGGAATTGCACCATTATAGATATTTTTATAATTTTCTTCTGTTGGAGGAAAAACAGTTTTTACCCAATATAAGTATTCTGAATACATTTTATTAGTTACTTCTGTTTCATCCATAAAGAAAGATTGAACGTGCTGTTGATTTGGAGAATTATTCCAATCATGCATTACGTCGTCTTGAACTTTACCCATTGTAAATGTTCCTCCTTCTACAGGAACCATTCCTGGAGGGGTTTCTTGTTGTTTAAACTTGTCATTAAACTGGAATCCACCTTTTTTATCGTTTATTTTCCAGCCAGTTGCAGAAGAACTACCTTTAGTGCTTCCTTTCTTAGAACAACTAGTAAAACCTATTGCTAGAGCTGTTACAACTAACAATTTTAAAGCCATAATTTTCTTAATTTTCATACTTTAGTAGGTAATAAATTTAGTGTTGCAAGATAATAATTATGTATTAATATGCAACATGTTTTTAAAAAATTGTAAAAAAAAATAATTTTGTATTAAAATCGTTTTATTACTTAACGAAAGTATGCGTAATTTATTGTAAAAATCATATTATTTTTTTCTATTTGTAATATATTATTCGAATATACGTTTTAAAGAAGATGAAAAAGATACTTTTATATATGTTTGTTTTGATAATTGGCAAAGCATTTGCACAACAATCAGAAACAATAACGTTAAATTGGAATTCACAAGTTGATTATAATTTGAATGAATTTAATTTAAAAATCCCTCAATTTCAAATCGAAAATTTTGAATATGACGTGGATAGTAAAACAATTAGTTATAGAAAAATTGTTGAAATCTCGAACTTGTTGGATAAAAATGCTTTACAAATTAGTAATGTAACCTATACAAGTATAAACGAAAAAGATTTATATGATTTAGATAAGTCAAATATTAAAACTTCTATTAATGCTAAGTTTGAGTCTGTAAATGCAAGAGGAATTTTCAAAGGTTTCATATCTTTTAATCCAATTATAAAAGATGCTTCTGGTTATAAAAAGGTGTCTTCGTTAACTTATGTAATAAACAATAATGCTCTTTTTAATAAAAAGATCAATAGAGATACTTTGCTATCAACTATTTCAAATTCAGTTTTGGCAACAGGAAATTGGTATAAGTTTTATATTGAAAAGTCTGGTGTTTATAAAATTTCAAAATCTTTTTTGCAAAGTTTAGGATTAAATGTAAACGTTGACCCAAGAACTATTAAGATTTATGGTAATGGTGGTCGAATGTTACCTTTGTTAAATGATGTGCAATATCCAATAGATTTAGAAGAAAATGCAATTCAGTTTATTGGTGAAGAAGATGGTGTTTTTGATGCGTCGGATTATATTTTATTTTATGCTGAAGGAGTTGATACATGGAATAGTGAAAGCCTAACTAGTGTAAATTTATTTGCAGATAAGACTTATTATTACGTTACTGCAAATGCAGGAGCGGGTAAACGGATGCAAAATGCAACTGAGCCTTCTGCTATTCCAAATGTACAATTCAATCAATTTGATGATGTTTTATATTATGAAAAAGATTTAGTAAATATAGGAAAAGTAGGTAGAAGATGGTTTGGTGAACAATTTAACATTGATGAAAGTCAAACATTTGATTTTACAATTCCTAACATAGACACTTCTGTTCCTGTTAAATTAAAAATAAATACGGCTTCTAAATCGTTTGGTATTTCTTCTTTCAATTTTAATGCAAACGGTACTAATTTAGGAACGATTAATTTTCCACGATTAATTGCTTTCAGCGGAACTGAAGGTTATGAATCTGTGCTGAATACAGCTTTTAATGTTACTTCTTCTTCTATTTCAATACGTTTGACATATGATAATGGTGGAGTTCCTAATTCAAATGGTTATTTAGATTACATTCGTTTAAAGATTAAAAGAAATTTAATTGGTTTTGGAAAGCAGTTCATGTTTTTTAATGATAATGAACAAACAAATATTGGTGTTGGGCAATATAATTTAACAGTTGCAAATACTATTTCACAGGTTTGGGATGTTACTAATATTTATAATGTTTCAAAATATGTTAATTTTGCTGGAGCAAATTTCTCGTTCAAAGTAAATCTTGGAACAGCTCGAAAATATGTTGCAGTAGATTTAAGTGATGTGTTTTTACCTTCTAAAGAATCATCTTCGGCTGTTGTAAATCAGAATATAAAGGGGACTATTTTTAAAGATGCTTCTGGCAACTTCCAGGATATTGATTACTTGATTTTTACACCAAAATTTTTAGTAAGTCAGGCTGAAACATTGGCAAATTTTCACCGAACAAATTCTGGAATGAATGTGCGTGTAGTGGCTTTAGAGAACTTATATCAAGAATTTTCATCAGGAAAGCAAGACGTAGCTGCGATTCGTAACCTGGTTAGATACGTGTATTGGAATGCGTCTTCTCCTGATAAAAGAGTTAAATATGTAAATCTTTTTGGTGATGCCTCTTACGATTATAAGGGTAGAATTCCTAATAACAATAATATTGTTCCTGTTTTTCATGGTTTTAATCCAGGAGCTTCTGAAATAAATAACACATCAAATTTCTCATTATATTCTTCATTTATGTCAGATGATTTCTTTGGAATGATGGATGATGGGGAAGGAACAATGACAACTGGTTTTGATGGAATTGATGTCGCTGTTGGAAGAATGTTAGTTACTACAATTTCTCAAGCACAAGAAATGGTAAATAAAGTCATAGAATATCATGATGAAAAATCTTATGGAAGATGGCGTAATAATTATGTGATTTATTCAGATGATGCCGATAATGCAACCGATTCTACATTGCAGTTTAGTTTAAATAATTTAGCAGATGTTTTAATGGCGCAAAAACCTTTTGTAAATGTAAAAAAAATTCATACAGATGCTTATGTGCAACAAGTTGCTGCTGGAGGCGAAAGATATCCTGATGCTAAAAATGATTTTTTAGATGCTTTACAAGTAGGAGCATTAGTGTTTAATTATTTTGGACATGGAAACGAAGAAGCATTAGCGAGAGAAAGATTGTTTGAAAAGTTAGATGCACAAAATTTAACTAATCGTTACAGATACCCTTTATTCGTTACTATAACTTGTGAATTTACTCGTTTTGATGATCCAAATCGTTTTACAGGTGGTGAATATATGTATTGGAATAAATCTGGAGGCGCAATTGGACTGATTGCTACAACAAGACAAATTGGTGTTTCGACAGGTTTCACAATGAATAATTTATTAAGTGAAGATTTATACGCCTTTGGATCAAATAATTATCCAACAATTGCAGAAGCTTTACGAATGACTAAATTATCGACTGGGACAAATAATAGAAGAGTTGTTTTCTATATTGGAGATCCGGCATTAAAATTAGCAATTCCAAAATCTAAAGTTGTTCTTACTAAAGTAAATGATGTCCCAGCAGATCAACCATTTCCAGTACTTAAAGCTTTGAGTTTGGTAAAAATTTCTGGTGAAGTTAGAGATGAAAACGATATTTTATTGTCAAATTATAATGGGGATTTAGCGGTTCAAATTTTTGACAAAGATATTAATAGGACTACCTTAGGTAATAATGGAACTTCATACTTAGGAAGTTTGATTATAATGAATTTTACTACTTTAGGAGAAACTGTTTTTAGAGGAAATGCATCGGTTGTTAACGGCCAATTTGAGTTTAGTTTTATTGTTCCTCAAGATATTCGTATTCCTGTTGGTAATGGTAAAATTAGTTTCTATGCCAAAAGGGATGTGCCAAATTTAGAAAATCAAACAGGTTATGATAAAACAATCCAAATTGGAGGTGTTGACATAAATGCAGTTAGTGATACAAATCCGCCAAAAGTAAGATTTTACATGAATGATGAAGGTTTTGTTTCGGGAGGAATTACCAATTGTTCGCCAATTTTACTAGCTTTTTTAGAAGATGAAAACGGAATCAATACAGCAAGTGGAATAGGACATGATATTGTGGCTATTTTAGATGGTGATGAAACTAATCCGTATATTTTAAATGAGTATTATGAAACAGAAAATAACGATTATACAAAAGGATTTGTGCGTTTTCCGTTTAGAAATTTAGCATCAGGATTACACACGGTTTTGTTTAAGGCTTGGGATGTTTATAATAATTTAATTACAGCCGAAATTCAATTTAATGCCATTTGTTCAGATGAAGGTTTGCGAATTGAAAAAGTGTTAAACTACCCAAATCCATTTGTAAGTTATACAGAGTTTTGGTTTAATCATAATATGCCTTTTGAAGAACTTGATGTACAAGTTCAAATTTTAACGATTTCTGGAAGATTAGTAAAAACAATCAATCAGCGAGTAGTTACAGAAGGATTTTTGTGTAGAGAAATTACTTGGGATGGTCGAGATGATTTTGGAGATAGAATTGGAAAAGGCGTTTATGTTTATAAATTAACAGTTAGATCTGTTACAACAGGTAAATCGGAAGAAAAATACGAGAAACTTGTTATACTATAATAAAATATTATATTTGTCAAATTAATTACTATGAACACAATGAAGAAAATTGCTTTAATTTTAACTGTTTTGATGGCTAGTAAATTCGTAAAAGCTCAAGAAAACCGTGTAATTACCACAGGTGTTCCGTTCTTGCTTATCGCTGCTGATGCGCGTTCTGCTGGTATGGCAGATATGGGTGTGGCAACATCTGCAGATGCTTTTTCGCAACAGTATAATCCTTCTAAATATGCATTTTCATTGCAAAAACAAGGATTTTCAGTAAGTTATACTCCTTATTTAACCAGTATTGCAAACGATATTTCGTTAGGGCAAATCACTTATTATAACAGAATTAATGAACGTAGTGCCTTTGCAGGTTCGTTGCGTTATTTTGGTTTAGGAGACATCCAGTTAACTGATGCAATCGGAACTCCTTTAACAACTGTTAGTCCTAATGAATTTGCGTTAGATGGATCATATTCATTAAAATTGAGTGAGCGTTTTGCAATGGGTATTGGAGCAAGGTACATTCGATCAAATCTTAAAATCGCTACAGATAATGGTGATGCTTCTCCTGCTTCTTCTTTTGCAGTTGACGTTTCAGGATATTATCAATCTGAAGAAGTTGCTTATGACGATTTTAATGGAAGATGGAGATTAGGTTTTAATTTTCAAAATATGGGACCAAAAATAAATTATGATAATGATGATTTAGATAGTAGCTCAAATTTTTTACCTGCAAATATGCGTTTAGGTGGAGGATTTGATTTTATTTTTGATGAATACAATAAGATAGGTTTAACAGCAGAAGTTACAAAACTTATGGTTCCAACACCTCCAGCGAGACTAGGGTATTATGATATAGATGGTAATGGAACTATAACTAGTTTGGAACAAAATGAAGTTGATGATATTAATAGTTTAGCAATTTCTGAATATAAGAAAATAGGATGGACTGAAGGAATTTTCAAATCATTCAATGATGCTCCAGACGGAATGTCGGAAGAATTAAAAGAATTTACTTGGGCATTAGGCGCAGAATATTCGTATCAAGATTCATTTGCATTGCGTTTAGGCTATTTTAACGAAAACGAATTAAAAGGGGCAAGAAAGTTCTTTTCGTTAGGTGCTGGTTTCAAATACAATGTAGTTAAAGTAGATGTTTCTTACTTGTTTTCTGCGTCAAAAGTGAGAAATCCACTAGAAAATACATTGCGTTTTTCACTAACATTTAGTTTTGGAGATAGCTACGATGAACTTTAAATAAAAAATGAATTAATAAAGCATCCAAATTCTTAGTTGAATTTGGATTTTTTTTCCTCACACATGAAGCAAATTATTATAAATACTACGATTTCGATAATTTCAAAAGAAGAATTGTCGCATCAAGAAGTTGATTTGATGAAACAGGCTTTTAAAGCAAGAAGTAAGGCATATGCACCTTATTCAAAATTCACAGTTGGAGCAGCCATTCTTTTAGATAACGGAATAGTAGTGCAAGGTTCAAATCAAGAAAACGCAGCTTATCCTTCGGGTTTGTGTGCTGAACGTGTAGCAATTTATTATGCAGGCGCAACTTACCCAAATGCAAAAATTGTAAAAATGTTTATCACAGCATCACCACAAGATAGAGATTTAGAAGAACCAATTCCACCTTGTGGTAGTTGTCGTCAAGCTATTGCTGAGTACGAATTTAAGCAAGATATTCCAATCGAAATTTTATTTATGGGAGCAAAAGGTGATATTTATAAGTCTGATTCTTTAAAAAATCTACTGCCTTTGGTTTTCGATAAAAATCATCTATAACGATTTCGTAACTTTTTTTATCAATTTTATTATAAAAAATACAAAAATCCTAGAATTTAATTTTTTCAATCAGGTTCTATGTAGTATTTTTGCTATTCATAAAATTGTGATTAACAAATAATGACTTTCACAATTCAATTGTATTAAAAAAACAAACTAAAATGAAGCCAATTACAAGAGAAGTTTACCTAAAATGGTATGAAGACATGCTATTTTGGAGAAAGTTTGAAGATAAACTTGCAGCTGTTTATATCCAGCAAAAAGTGAGAGGATTTTTGCATTTATATAACGGCCAAGAAGCAGTTTTAGCTGGAGCTTTACATGTTATGGATTTGTCAAAAGATAAAATGATAACAGCTTACCGTAATCACGTTCAACCAATTGGTATGGGTGTAGATCCAAGAAAAGTAATGGCAGAATTGTACGGAAAAGTAACAGGTACTTCAAAAGGTATGGGTGGATCAATGCATATTTTCTCTAAAGAGCATGGTTTTTATGGAGGTCATGGTATTGTTGGTGCACAAATTCCAGTAGGAGCAGGTATTGCTTTTGCTGATAAATATTTTGAAACTGGCGGAGTTACCTTAACTTACTTTGGTGATGGTGCTGCGCGTCAAGGTTCATTACATGAAGCTTTCAACATGGCAATGTTGTGGAAATTACCAGTTGTTTTCATTGTTGAAAACAACGGTTATGCAATGGGAACTTCTGTAGAAAGAACTGCTAACCATACTGATATTTGGAAACTTGGTTTAGGTTACGAAATGCCTTGTGGACCAGTTGACGGAATGAATCCAGTAAAAGTAGCTGAAGCAATGCATGAAGCTATGGAAAGAGCACGTCGTGGAGACGGACCAACTTTCTTAGAGATGAAAACATACCGTTACAGAGGACATTCAATGTCTGATGCACAATTATACAGAACTAAAGATGAGGTGGAAGAATACAAAAAAATCGACCCAATTACTCAAGTTTTAGATATTATTAAAGAAAATAACTATGCTACAGAAGCTGAAATCGAAACAATCGATCAAAGAGTAGCTGATTTAGTGGCTGAATGTGAAAAATTTGCTGAAGATTCTCCATTCCCAGAAGTAAATCAGTTGTATGATGTAGTGTACGAACAAGAAAATTATCCTTTCATCCCACATAAATTATAAAAACTATGGCACAAATTATAACAATGCCCCGTTTGAGTGATACGATGACCGAAGGAGTTGTAGCAACTTGGTTGAAAAAAGTGGGTGATAGAATTAAAACTGGTGATATTCTTGCCGAAATTGAAACCGATAAAGCAACTATGGAATTTGAATCATTTCATGATGGTATTTTATTACATATCGGAATTCAAGAAGGTCAATCGGCTCCAGTTGATTCATTATTAGCCATCATCGGTACTGCAGGTGAAGATATTTCAGCATTATTAAATGGTGGAAGTACTCCTGAAGTGAAAAATGATAAAGCCGAAATTAAAGAAAAAACTACGCCGGCTACATCGAGCACCGTTGAAATACCAGCAGGAGTAAAAGTAGTAACCATGCCTCGCTTGTCTGATACAATGACAACAGGAACAGTATCAACTTGGTTGAAAAAAGTAGGAGATTCTGTAAAGGAGGGTGACATTTTAGCTGAAATCGAAACCGATAAAGCGACAATGGAATTTGAGTCATTCAATGCAGGAACTTTATTATATATCGGAGTTCAAGAAGGCGATTCTGCTCCAGTTGATACTATTTTAGCTATTTTAGGACCAGCAGGAACTGATATTACTGGAATTGCAGACAATTATAAAGCAGGTGCAGTTGTTGAAGCTCCAAAAACGGAAACTTCAAATACTTCAACACCATCTGAAGTAACAGAAAACAAACAACAGTCAACATCAACAGATAATTCTAGAATATTCGCTTCACCATTGGCTAAAAAAATTGCTCAAGATAAAAGAATCAACTTATCTCAAGTAAAAGGTTCTGGTGAAAATGGAAGAATTGTGAAATCTGATGTTGAGAATTTCTCTCCATCAGCAGTTTCATCTCCAACTCAAGCGGTAGCAGAAGCAACAAACACAGTTTCTTCAGTAAAACCATTTGTTCCAGCAGGAGAAGTATTCCAAGAAGAAATCAAAAATTCGCAAATGCGTAAAACCATTGCGAGAAGACTATCAGAATCCAAATTTACAGCACCGCACTATTATTTAACCATTGAGTTAGATATGGACAATGCAATTGCTTCAAGAAATATGATTAACGGATTGCCAGATACGAAAGTTTCCTTCAATGATATGGTAATCAAAGCAAGTGCGATGGCATTGAAAAAACATCCACAAGTAAATTCACAATGGAGAGAAGACACAATGGTTATCAATCATCATGTGAATATTGGAGTAGCAGTAGCAGTTGAAGACGGATTAATGGTTCCAGTATTGAAATTTACAGACCAAATGAGTTTAACTCAAATAGGTGCTAACGTAAGAGACTTAGCTGGAAAAGCAAAATCTAAGAAAATTCAACCAGTAGAAATGGAAGGAAGTACATTCACTATTTCTAATTTAGGAATGTTCGGAATTCAATCGTTTACTTCTATTATTAATCAACCAAATTCTGCCATTTTATCTGTTGGAGCTATTGTTGAAAAACCAGTAGTTAAAAACGGACAAATCCTTGTTGGTAACACTATGGTGGTAACTTTAGCTTGTGATCATAGAACAGTAGATGGTGCAACTGGAGCGCAATTCTTACAAACGTTTAAAGCGTTTATAGAAAATCCAGTAACTATGTTAGCATAATGCTATATTTGATATTTTAGAATCCCGAAATTTTTTCGGGATTTTTTTATTTTCTATTTTTACATAAAATAAAACTATTTTGAAAAACATTATCATCACTGGAACTTCTCGCGGAATTGGTTATGAGTTAGCATTGCAATTTGCTAATGCAGATCATCAGGTTCTTGCTATTTCTCGCAAAACACCAATAGAGTTAATCGAACATCAAAACATTACGTGTTTATCAATTGATATTTCAAATCCAGATGAATTACTTCAAGTAGAAAATTTCATCAATCAAACTTGGAAAAAAATAGATGTTTTAATTCATAATGCAGGAAGCCTGCTACATAAGCAATTCACCCAAATTACTTCAGAGGAATTTCAAAATATCTACAAAGTCAATGTTTTTGCGGTTGCCGAATTGACAAAAATTTGTATTCCATTCATGGAAAAAGGAAGTCATGTGGTGACAATTAGTTCTATGGGCGGCATTCAAGGGAGTATGAAATTCTCTGGATTAGCTGCATATTCATCAAGTAAAGGCGCGGTAACTACCTTATCAGAATTATTAGCCGAAGAATACGCAGCACAAGGAATTGCTTTTAATGTTTTAGCACTTGGAGCCGTAAATACTGAAATGTTACAAGAAGCATTTCCGGGTTACGAAGCACCGCTTTCAGCAAAAGAAATGGCAGATTATATTTTTAATTTTGCTTTAACAGGAAACAAATATTACAACGGAAAAGTATTGCAAGTTTCATCAACTACACCATAATTTTTGTAAATTGTAATTTCATTTAAATTTATATAACCATGACAAAAGTAAACGCCATTCAGCTATTTGAAGACAAAAAAGTAAGAACCATTTGGGATGCTGAACAAGAAAAGTGGTATGTTTCAATTAATGATGTAATTGCTGTATTAACAGAAAGTGTTGATGCAAATGCCTATTGGAGAAAGCTTAAACAACGACTTAAAGCAGAAGGAAATGAAACCGTGACGAATTGTCACGGGTTGAAAATGCAAGCACCTGATGGAAAGATGCGTTTAACCGATGTGGCTGATACAGAGCAACTTTTTAGATTAATTCAAACAATTCCATCACAAAAAGCAGAACCTTTTAAATTGTGGCTAGCTCAAATTGCATCTGAAAGATTAGATGAAATGCAAGATCCAGAACTTACTATTGATAGAGCTTTAGAACAATATTTACAATTAGGATATTCCGAAAACTGGATTAATCAACGATTAAAAAGCATCGAAATTCGTAAAGAATTAACCGACGAATGGAAAAATAGAGGATTAAAAGAAGGACAACAATTTGCCACTTTAACCGATATTATTTCAAAATCTTGGTCAGGAAAAACCACGAAAGAATATAAAATTTTAAAAGACTTAAAAAAAGAAAATCTTCGAGATAATATGACTAATACAGAATTGATTTTGAATATGTTAGCCGAAGCTTCAACCAAAGATATTTCACAAGCTGTAAACCCTGAGTCGTTTGAAGAAAGCAAAAAAGTTGCAAAACAAGGCGGAAATGTCGCTAAAGTAGCACTTAAAGAGTTAGAAGCTAAAACAGGAAAAAAAGTAGTTAGTTCGCTAAATGAAAAATCGTTGCGTGATGCTAATAAAAAGATTGATAAATAATTGAGCGAAGTTTTACAAAAATACCTTCCGGAACATGCGGTTCACCATTGTTTTGAATTAATCAAAGCAAATCAGGTGCATCTTAAAATTGTCAACGAACGTCAAACACGTCATGGCGATTACCGAAAAGATGTGCAAGGTTATCATTTGATTACTGTAAATGCTAGTTTGAATAAATACCGATTCTTAATCACACTAATTCATGAAATTGCGCATTTAGTTGCCTTTGAAAAATATGGTCGAAATATTAAACCACATGGCAACGAATGGAAACTCACTTTTCAAAGAATGATGATGCCGTTTATTCGCCCAGAAATATTTCCAAATCAATTATTACCATTACTTGCTAAACATTTTAGAAATCCAAAAGCAAGTAGCGATACCGATGCAAAATTAGCCATTGCATTAAAGCAATTTGACCAAAAAGAAACCGATAAAAATTATATCTTTGAAATTCCAATGGGGAGTCATTTTAGAATTCACAATGGAAAAATTTTTCAAAAAATTGCTTTGCGTGTAAAACGATATGAATGTTTAGAAATAAGTTCTGGACGATTGTATCTGTTTCAACCCAATGCAGAAGTAGAATTGTTGCCGAATTAGAAAGCAGCAAAAAAAAAAATTCAAAAAATGAACAAAAATTATTACGCAATATTGATGGCTGGTGGGGTTGGTTCTCGTTTTTGGCCAGTAAGCACAACCGAATTCCCTAAACAATTTCACGATATGTTAGGAACTGGCGAAACGTTAATTCAAAAAACATTTACCAGACTTTCTCAAATTATTCCTAAAGAAAACATCTTAATTCTTACCAATGAAGATTACAATAACATCGTTTTAGAGCAATTGCCAATGGTAAAACAAGAGCAAATTATTCTTGAACCTGTAATGCGAAACACTGCGCCTTGTATTTTGTACGCTTCTTTAAAAATTAAAAAGCAAAATCCTGACGCAGTGATTGTTGTAGCACCTTCTGATCATTGGATTGAAGATGAAGTACAGTTTTGTTCTAATTTGCAACATGCTTTCGATTTTTGTGAGCGCGATGAAAATTTAATGACATTAGGAATTTTACCAACATTTGCGAATACAGGTTATGGATATATTGAATTTGACAAACTAGATTCGCGTCCAATTAAAAAAGTAAAACAATTTAGAGAAAAACCCGATTATGCTACAGCAAGAAAGTTTATACAAAGTCGTAATTTTCTTTGGAATGCTGGAATTTTTGTTTGGAGTGCGAAAACTGTTTTAAAAGCCTATGAAGAGTTTCAGCCTGTAATGTTTGCCCATTTTATGAATGGTTACGAAGTATTGAATACAGATCATGAAGCTGCTTTTATTCAAGATAATTATCCATTAACACAAAATATCTCGGTTGATTATGCTATTCTAGAAAAAGCTCAAAACGTATATGTATTACCTGCAACCTTCGATTGGAACGATTTAGGAACTTGGGGTTCGTTATATGATAAATTACCAAAAGACGAACAAGAAAATGCAGTTGTTAATGCATCTGTTTATTTGGAAAATGCAACCAATAACATCATTAGAACCGAAGGTAAAAAATTGGTAGTGATTGATGGTTTAACCGATTATATTATCGTAGATAAAGACGACGTGTTGTTAATTTATCCAAAAAATAAGGAACAAGACATCAAACAAATAGTTTCTAAATTAAAGGATTAATTTATGGAAGTTAAGGAGGAAAAACCAAGTGATTTAATCAGTAGTATCAAGTTTTTTTTTAAAGAAACTTTTAATATAATTGATGATACTGATGTAAATGCAACTATTGATGATATAAAAGCAGGAGTGCCAATCAAAGGACAAACGGCTTGGGTTTTAGTATTTTCAATCTTAATTGCATCGGCTGGTTTAAATACAAGTTCGCCTGCAGTTGTAATTGGAGCAATGCTTATTTCTCCTCTTATGGGACCAATTATGGGAATTGGATTGTCATTAGGAATTAACGATATTTTTTTACTTCGTAAAGCAGTGAAGAATTTTGGAATCATGGTTGGACTTAGTTTAATGACTTCATTCTTATATTTTAGCATACCAGTTTTCCAAAATGAAACACCCGAATTAATTGCAAGAACAGGTCCAGATGTTCGTGATGTTATTATTGCATTTGCAGGGGGTTTAGCATTAATTATTGCTTTTAGTAGGAGATCTAAGGCTATAACTACAATATCGGGTGTTGCAATTGCTACAGCTTTAATGCCGCCATTGTGTACTGCTGGGTTTGGATTAGCAACTGGAAAATGGCATTTCTTTGGTGGTGCTATGTTTTTGTTTTCAATCAATACTATATTTATTGTTACTGCGACTTTTATTATTGTACGATTTTTGAAATTTCCATTTGAGCATTATTTAGATTCGAAAAGAAAAAAAATTATTTCCAATGTTATTTATGTTTCAGCTTTTGTAATATTAATTCCAAGCGTGTTTTTCTTTTATAAATTATATAAACAATCCGATTTTAATCAAACAATCAGTCATTTTATTCAAGATCAAAAAGAAAAAAATGGTGTTCTAATTTTTGATATTGAGAAAGATTATTCTAAAAAAGAAATTTCATTTGCCATTATCGGAAATAAAATTAATCAGAATGATTTGAATTTATTAAAAACAAATCTATCTACCAAAGGGTACAGCAATGTTAAAATCAATATCATAAAAAATTATCAGGAAAGTGAAGGAAATAAAAATCTAAACACAGATGAAAAAATATTACTAACTTCTCAAAAAATCGCAAATAATCAATATCCAATTGCTTCAATTTTTGAAAGCATAAGCAAAGAATTACATGCAATAGATTCAGATATTGTTGAGGTTTCTTATGGTAGAATATTAAAATCAAATTTTAATTCGATTGATACCATACCTACATTCTATGTACAATGGAAAGAAGATACTCAGGATATTGAACTAAAAAATGATAAAATTCAAAATTGGCTAAGAGTTAAAACAGAAAATCAGAAGATAAGGGTTGAGATTGTTAAATAGCATCATCTTCTAAGTACATTTTTCGTACACGTTGGAATAATTCTGAAGAATACACAAAATCAGTAACAGCTTCGTTATCGGTTTTGAAAATTTCTTTATTAGAACCTTCCCATTCTAATAAACCATTCTTAAGAAAGACAATTTTCTCGCCGATTTCCATTACTGAGTTCATATCGTGCGTGTTAATTACGGTAGTAATGTTATATTCTTGCGTAATTTCTTGAATCAAATTATCAATTATAATTGCTGTTTTTGGGTCTAAGCCCGAGTTTGGTTCATCGCAAAAAAGATATTTTGGATTATTTACGATGGCACGAGCAATAGCAACACGCTTTTGCATTCCACCTGAAATTTCAGAGGGTCTTTTATAGTGTGCATTTACCAAGTGTACCCTGTCAATCACGAAATCAACACGTTCTTTAATTTCTTTTAAAGATTTGTTGGTAAACATTTTTAATGGAAAACCAATATTTTCTTCCACAGTCATACTGTCAAACAAAGCACTTCCTTGAAAAACCATTCCGATTTCTGTTCGTAAAGCTCTTTTTTCGTCATTTGAAAGTTTAGAGTAAATTCTTCCATCGAACGAAATGGTTCCGCTATCTGGAGTGTGAATCCCTAATAGGGATTTTAGAAAAACCGTTTTCCCAGAACCACTTTGTCCAATAATTAAATTAGTCATTCCTGCTTCAAAACGAGTAGAAATTCCTTTTAAAACAATTTGACCTCCAAACTTTTTTACGATATCTTTTACTTCAATCATTAGCTTAAAAGGAGTTGGGTTAATATAAAGTTCATTAAAATAATTACAACCGACGTCCAAACAAACGAAACTGTACTTGCCTGACCAACTTCAAGTGCACCACCTTTCATATAATAACCATGAAATGATGGAATTGTTGCTAAAAGTAAGGCAAAAGTAAATGTTTTTATAAATGCATAAGCAATGTGAAACGGAATGAATTCTGTTTGTAGACCTAAAATAAATTCAGCACTACTAGTAAAACCACCATAAACAGCAGCCATCCAACCACCAAAAATTCCTAAAAACATACTCAATCCAATTATGAAAGGATATAAAAGTAAAGCAATTATTTTAGGAAAAACTAAGTAGTTTAAAGAATTGACACCCATAACTTCTAAAGCGTCTATTTGTTCTGTAACACGCATGGTTCCAATACTTGATGTGATGAATGAACCCATTTTTCCCGCCATGATGATAGAAATAAACGTAGGTGCAAATTCTAATACAACCGATTGACGTGTTGCAAACCCAATTAAATATTTTGGAATTAAAGGATTAGTTAAGTTTAATGCAGTTTGAATTGCAACAACACCTCCTACGAAAAAGGATATAAATGCTACAATTCCAAGAGAGCCAATGATTAAATCATCAATTTCTTTAAGGATAAGTTGCTTCATTACCGACCATTTAGTTGGCTTGTTGAAAATTTCTTTCAACATAATAAAGTATTTTCCTATTTGCGATAAGTAGCGAATGAGCATCATTTTATTAAGTGATCAATTTTGAATTCAGTAAAAATACTATTTTTTATTGTAAAAGATTAAAACAATTTCTCCTTCATCTTTTTCCAACGATAATTTCTTATGAATTGTGCTTGTTCGCTTGAAACTAATAACGTTTTTCTAGAAGATTTGGCTTTCATAAACCCATGGATATAATCTATAAAAAGATGAGGTTTTTTCTTTCGTAAAGCTAATTTTATAGAGGCAATAGCTGTAATCCAAAAACCATAACCTATACTATAAAATGCTTCTCCTTGTTTGAAACGAGCAGCTTTGTTGTAATTTGCACCAGTAGGTTTAAGATGTTTTACTTGTAAAGATTCATCTGTAACTACTTTCCAGTTGTAGAATTTGCATAATAATTCATCAACCGTGTCCCAACCCATAGCAGCTTTTAATCCACCAATTTGTTTGAAAGTTTCTTTTCGATAAGCTTTTAAGGCTCCTCGTATATGATCTTTATCGGTTAGATTTTCTAAAACCCAATTGTTGTTTTTTTCGATGTAACAAAATCCACCCACCATTCCAATTTGTTCATCTGATCTGAAATGTTTGATAATGGTTTCGAAATAAATTTTTGGAAAAATTAGATCTGCATCTACTTTTACGATAATGTCGTAATTACCATCAATGTGTTTTTCGCCTTCATGAAATGCCTGAATTACTTTGCTTCCAGGCAAATGAATAGTATCTGATTTTTTATTTACTAAAGTGATAAATGGATATTTGGAAGCAAATTCAGAAACAATTTCCGGAGTTTTATCAGTTGAATTATCATTCACCACTACAATTTTTGTAGGTAAAACGGTTTGTTCTGTTAACGATTTCAAAGTCAAACTCATAAAAGTTTCTTCGTTGTAGGCTGGAATGATAATATAATATTTCATTTGGCTTATTACTTTTTACTTATCACTTTTCACTCTCTCCGCGTAAACCAAATAATATCTCGGTGTAAACCATCTCAACACAGGTCTAAAACCAATTTTTTTTACAGGATGTGTGAATTTTACTCGGTCAACAATTTTAAAATTTGCTTTTTCCAAAAGCCAATCCAATTGCCAGTCTTCAAATTCGTGATAATGTCTGTCCCGCATATCGGTTTTACTACGATAAGCTGGAGAAAACCACAAACGTAATGGAATTGAAATTAAAACTTTATCTGCTTTTATGTTTTGTAAGACAGTATAAGGATTTAGTAAATGTTCGAAAATTTCAAAACCAGTAAACACATCGTAGTTCTCAATTTGAAGCGCCGATTGATCATTGTCAATATCTTCTCCTTTAGTATTGATAACAGCATAACCATTATCTAACATAATTTTTGAAAAAGGATTTGGAACGCCTAAATCAAAAATAGTTTCAGAAGTTTTGATATGTTTTTTTAGAAAATCTAAAGTGATATTGAATCGTTTGCTCGGATATGTTTTTTCGTACATTGTGAAATTTGTTTAGCTTCGCTCGGTTCGGCATTGCCGTGAGTCAAGTTTCAAGTTGAAAAGAGTTGGCAAAATTAGTAATTTAACTTTAAACCTGAAACTTTAAACTTTAAACAAAAAAATCACATCTTATACACAATTGCGTTAATATTCATTCCGGCACCAACAGAAGCAAAAATAATAACATCGCCTTTGTTTAAATTTTGTCCTTCTAATTCTCCGTTTACAATTAAATCATATAAGGTCGGAACCGTTGCAACACTCGAGTTTCCTAATTTGTGAATACTCATTGGCATAATTCCTTGTGGAGTTTCCATTTTGTACAATTTGTAAAAACGATTGATGATGGCTTCGTCCATTTTTTCATTAGCCTGATGAATTAGGATTTTCTTTACGTCAGTAATGGTAATTCCACTTTTTTCTAAGCATAAAGCCATTGCTTTTGGAACATTAGAAAGTGCAAATTCGTAAATTTTTCTGCCATACATTTTGATGTAACGAATATTTGGGTCTTCATTTTTATTGAAAGAATTTCCAAAATATAAAAACTTAGCTTCGTCAAAAGAAAAAGTAGCTGATTCATGAGCTAAAATTCCCCCTTCATCATCAGTGGCTTCAATAATCGTTGCTCCAGCTCCATCAGAATAAATCATGCTGTCACGGTCGTGCTTGTCTACAACTCTCGATAAAGTTTCAGAACCAATAACCAAGCATTTTTTTGCCATTCCAGCTTTTATGTAAGCTTGTGCTTGAATAACTGCTTCTATCCAACCTGGACAACCAAAAAGAATGTCATAAGCGACACATTTTGGATTTTTAATTTTTAGTAAATATTTAACTCGTGTGGCTAAACTGGGAACTGTATCTGATTGAATGGTATTTGTTTGAATGTCACCGTAGTTGTGAGCCAATATGATATAGTCTAAAGTTTCAGGATCAATACCTGATTTTTCGATAGCTTTTTTAGCTGCAATAATTGCCATATCAGAATTGACCATATTGTCATCTGCATAACGTCTTTCTAAAATTCCAGTAATTTCAACAAATTTTTCTGCAATAATATCATTCGTCATATTAAAAGCAGTACCGTCTTCATTCAAAAAATCGTGTTGAGCAAAATCAGAATTCGTAACTTTTTTAGTTGGAATATAGCTTCCTGAACCGGTTATTTTAATATTCATAATAGTTATTGTTAATGTAACGAAATTATCAATTATTTTTTAACATAAAATAAAAGCGTATGTTTTTTTGCACTAATTATTGAATTGTTAATTTAAGCTCAAAATAATACGAGATTGACTTTTTTTAAGGGTTTACGAAAATTTTATCTGCATGATTGTCGCCATGCTTAACGCTTGCGTTTTCATTTGTTCGGCATATTTACCTTCAAAATGTTCGTCAATTGTTGAATTAAAATAATGCAACCAAGTTTCAAAATGTTCTTTTGTGAAAGTATGTTTGTTATGAGCCTCTTTATGGATTGAAAACATATTGTTGTAATAGCCACCTTTTAAAAATAAGGATTGCTCCCAAAAAGTTGCCAAAATCTCAAAATGCGCTTCCAGATGTTGGTCAACTGAAGTTACTTTGGTAAAGAAGAAATTGATTGTATCATCAGCTAAAAGCTTGTCATAGAAATTCCTCATGAGGATTAGAATATTATCTCGTGTTTCGATGTCTTTCATTTTTATAAATTTCAATTTTTCAAGTTGTTATATTAAAAGTTCAAAATTTATATATAAATTTTGAACTTTTAAACTTTAAACTAAAATTTATATGTAAGCTTCAATTGGTGCACAAGAGCATACTAGATTTCTATCACCATATGCTTCATCAATACGGCGAACCGTTGGCCAGAATTTAGTATCAGCAATGTAATCTAATGCATAAGCAGCTTGTTCTCTCGTATATGGGAAAACCCACTCGTTAGCCGTAACCATTGCTAAAGTATGAGGCGCATTTCTTAAAATATTATTTGCATCATCTTTTGAAGAAGCTTCAATTTCTTTACGAATTGAAATCATGGCATCACAAAAACGATCTAATTCCTCTAAATCTTCAGATTCTGTTGGTTCAATCATTAAAGTTCCAGCTACTGGGAAAGAAACTGTTGGAGCATGGAATCCATAATCCATTAAACGTTTTGCAATATCTGTTACTTTGATTCCTTTTTCTTCGAAAGCTCTACAGTCTAAAATCATTTCGTGAGCCGCTCTTCCCATCTCTCCAGAATATAAAACTGGATAATGTTCATCTAAACGTGCTTTCATGTAATTTGCATTTAAGATCGCATATTTAGTAGCGTTGGTTAAACCTTCGGCTCCTAACATAGTAATGTAGCCGTAAGAAATCAAACAAACTAAAGCCGAACCATAAGGAGCAGAAGAAATTGCTGTGATTGCTTGATTTCCACCAACAGGAATAACTGGATTCGTTGGTAAGAAAGGAACTAATTTTTCATTCACGCAAATTGGCCCAACACCTGGTCCACCGCCGCCGTGAGGAATAGCAAATGTCTTGTGTAAGTTTAAGTGACAAACATCAGCACCAATAGTTGAAGGATTTGTTAATCCAACTTGTGCATTCATATTCGCACCGTCCATATAAACTAAACCACCATTTTCGTGAATGATATTTGTAATTTCGATAATAGCACTTTCAAAAACTCCGTGAGTTGATGGATACGTTACCATTAAACAAGATAAATTATCTTTGTGTAAGGTTGCTTTTACTCTTAAATCTTCTACATCGATATTTCCATTATCCATGGTTTTGGTTACGATGATTTCCATTCCTGCCATAGCTGCAGATGCTGGATTCGTTCCATGAGCAGAAGCAGGAATCAAACACACATTTCTGTGGTTATTACCTCTTGATAAATGGTAAGCACGAATAGCCATTAAACCAGCGTATTCACCTTGAGCGCCTGAATTTGGTTGTAACGTTGTTCCTTGGAAACCGGTTACGACATTTAATTGTTGCTCTAATTTTTTCAACATGATTTGGTAACCTTCTGCTTGTTCAACAGGAGCAAAAGGGTGAATACTGTTCCAATTTGCCATCGATAAAGGCAACATTTCAGCAGCAGCATTTAATTTCATCGTACAAGAACCTAATGAAATCATTGAGTGATTCAACGATAAATCTTTACGTTCTAATTTTTTGATATAACGCATCAATTGCGATTCTGAATGATGGTTATTGAAAACCTCATGTTGTAAGAAATTTGATTTTCTTACTAAGTTTTCAGAAATCATTACTTCATTAGTTAATTGACTAATTGTAATTTTTTCTTTTCCAGTAGCTTCAGCAAAAACGGCAATGATTTGGTTGATGTCGTTTACAGAAGTTGTTTCGTTGAATGAAATCGAAATCGTTTCAGCATCTGGATAAAAGAAGTTTACTTCGTGTTTTTCAGCAATCGCTTTTACTTTATTAGCATCTGCTTTTACTAAAATCGTATCGAAGAAAGCCGAATTTGTTTGGTAAACACCTAATTTATTTAAAGCATTAGCAGTTGTAACTGCAGAAGCGTGAACTTTATCAGCTATATATTGTAAACCTTTTGGTCCGTGATATACGGCATACATTCCGGCCATAACCGCTAATAAAACTTGAGCTGTACAAATGTTAGAAGTTGCTTTTTCACGTTTAATGTGTTGCTCGCGAGTTCCTAAAGCCATACGTAATGCACGGTTTCCATTTACATCGATAGAAACTCCGATGATTCTTCCAGGCATCGAACGTTTGTATTCTTCTTTCGTTGCGAAATATCCTGCGTGAGGCCCACCATAACCCATTGGAATTCCAAAACGTTGTGTAGTTCCAACTACAACCGCAGCTCCCATTTCACCAGGTGAAGTTAATTTTGCCAACGATAAAATATCAGCAGCAACCGCTACTTTAATTTCGTTTTCTGCAGATTTTGTGATGAATCCTGCATAGTCATAAACTTGACCATATTTTCCTGGATATTGTAAAATCGCACCAAAAAAGTCTGTTGAAAAATCGAAAGTTTCATGATTTCCGACTACTAATTCAATGTTTAATGGAGTAGAACGTGTTTGTAAAACTGATAATGTTTGTGGTAAAATTTCTTCTGAAACGAAGAATTTTTTTATGTTATTTTTCTTTTGATCGCGCGTTCTTACATCAAAAAGTAACGCCATTGCTTCAGCAGCAGCAGTTCCTTCGTCAAGTAAAGAAGCATTAGCGATTTCCATTCCAGTTAATTCGATAACCGTAGTTTGGAAATTCAAAATTGCTTCTAAACGACCTTGCGCAATTTCTGCTTGATAAGGTGTGTAAGCCGTGTACCATCCTGGGTTTTCAAAAATATTTCTTTGAATAACGGCCGGAACGATAGCAGGGTGATATCCTAAACCAATGTATGATTTGAATACTTTATTTTTCTTTCCTAATTCTTGAATGTGAGTTAAATACTCGTACTCAGTCATTGGAGCATCTAAATTTAAGTCGTTTTTTAAACGAATATCATCTGGAATTGTTTCGAAAATTAATTGGTCTAAAGATTCTACACCAACCGTTTTAAACATGTGATTTAAGTCACTTTCACGTGGCCCTAAATGTCTCAAAGCGAATGCATCTGTTCTCATTTATTAAAAATGTGTATGTATGTTATTATGTGTTGTTTTGGTCAACAAAAGTAATTATTAATCTTGTAATAATTTGTTTTTAAAATGTGAAATTTTGTGATTTTATCAACTAAAATAGAGTCTTATTAACAGATTGATTATTTTTGTTGAATGGTGGTTTTAAAGAAAATTCTCGATTTTCACATCAATAGTAGTTTGCATGTCGCATTATCCGCTTTTGCTTTAGTGTCGATGACGCAATATTTTTTTGGTGTTGAAGGCGATTTTTCGGTAGCTTTATTTGCTTTTTTTGGAACGGTAGTTGGTTATAATTTTGTGAAGTATGACGCCATCGCAAGGTTAAACAAAACCGAAATCAAAAAAGAACTCAAAGGAATTGTTTTGTTGAGTTTTCTGTCGGCAATTGGATGTTTTTATTTTTTCTGGCAATTGAGTTGGTTGACAAAATTAAGTGTTTTTGTTTTTTTTGGACTAACTCTTTTATACACATTACCTTTTTTTCCAAACAAACAAAACGCTCGAAACTGGAAAGGTGTAAAAATTTACATTGTTGGAATTACTTGGGTTGGAGTAACTGTGATTTTACCTTTGGTAGAAGCTGAAATTCCGTTTTCAGTTGATGTGCTTTTGATGGCTTTTCAGCGATTTTTGTTGGTGTTTTCGATTGTTTTGGTGTTTGATATTGTAGATGTAAAACATGACGACTTGCATTTACAAACTGTTCCACAGAAAATAGGAGTAAAGTTGACGAAAAAACTAGGTTATATCTTGTTGCTTTTACTCTTGATTTTAGAATTTTCCTATATTAATAACAATCACTTTTTACCATTCTTTTTCAAACTTTTGGTCTGTGGAACTATTGCTGTTTTTCTCTTTTTTGCCAATGAAAATCGTTCACGATACTATGCATCATTTTGGTTAGAAAGTGTTCCGGTTTTGTGGTGGTTATTGCTAATCCTGACAGATTTCAAAAACCTGTCAGGATTGTGAATTTATCCATTAATCACAATTCGTTGTTCTACTTGTGCTTGACTTGCTTTTCGTTTTCCTCTAAAGAAGAAGTATAAGTTTAAGAAGAGCATTATTCCCAAATAAATTGAAAATCCGCCAATTTTATAACTTAGTTTTTCAATTAGGACTTGATAACTATTGTCATACATATTCATTTCTAATATCATAAGCGCAAAACCTAAGTTGAGTAAATAAAATCCAGTTTCGAATAATTTATTGGTAGCGTTGGCGATTTCTTCTCGACCTTTAAAAATATCCAACATGTATATTTTACTATTTTTGAAAAGTGTTTTTGAAACATAGTAGGTTAAAAATAAAGCAATTGGTAGATAAATTGCATAACCGATTAAAATTTTTGTAGTTTCCATAATACGAGTGTTTAAATTAATTTTTTGATGTAATTTGTTAATAAAATAATGTTGATGTAATGCATCACGGCAATCGCAATAATAATGAAAGCCGATTTTGAGGTAATCACTTCAATGAGTTGTGTGATACTTTCAATTTGTTCCCATGAAATTATAGTCATTGCACAATAACCTATGTTTAACAGATAATATCCCACCAAAAGCAATTGATTTATTTTATGACACAAATCTTCATGATTAGGAATCAATTGCGAAACGAAAATGTTTCCATTGTTGAAGCAAATTCTTCCAACCTTCACAATGATAATGCCTGTGATGCTGAAATAGATGAGATAGGCGATGATGTTGAGGTTCATGACAAGAGATTTTTAAACGTTTTATTTAAATCAGCAAATTCAAATTCAAATCCGTTTTCTGTCAATCTTTTTGGGATTACATTTCTGCTTTTTAAGATCAATTCGGTTTCTGTATTGATGATTCTTGCTCCAAATTCAAGTAACGTTTTTGAGATTGGCAAACCAAATGGAATTCCAATTTCTTTTTGAAGTTTTTTCATGAATACTTCATTTCGAATAGGTTTTGGAGAAATAACATTGACGCTTCCTGAAAGTTTCTTTTCAATTATAAACTCGACAGCTCTTGCAAAATCTTTTTCGTGAATCCAACTGACGAATTGTTTGCCATTACCATTTTTACCGCCTAATCCAAATTGTGTCAACTTTTTTAAAGGAATAAAAGCACCACCTTTTTTACCAAGAACAATAGAAGTTCTAATGGCTGTTTTCAATGTATTTGGTGTGTCAATTTCATAGAATGTTTTTTCCCAAGATTTAGCAACGTTCATAGAAAAATCATTGCCAATTTCTCCTGTATATTCATCCATTTCTTTATCTTCTGAATGACGATAAATAGTTGCAGTTGATGAGTTGATAAAATGTTTTGGTGGATTTTTACATTGTAAAATGGCTTCGTTTAAAATTTTGGTACTTTCTATTCTTGAGGCTAAAATTTCAGCTTTATTTTTTTCGGTATATCTACAATCAACGGATTTTCCAGCTAAGTTTATGACAACATCTGCGTTTTCTAGTTCTTTCTCCCAGCCTGAAAATGATTTTGCATCCCAATTTACATATTTAATTTTGTTCTTAATTTCAGATTTTCCTCGGGTTAGGATTACAATTTCTTCAAATTTATTATTGAAATGTTGAATTAAAACGTTTCCTAAGAATCCTGTTCCTGCTGCTATGATTAGATTTTTCATACAATTCTTTTTTTATTTTCTACACTAATTTCAGAGCCAACAGCAAGCATGACTGAAATCGGTTTTTGATTGTTTAGAAATTCAAACTCTTTACTATAAGTTTTTTTGAAATCAACATCTAAATTGTGATTCGTTACTCTATATTGTTGTCATCTCGGATGTTTTACTTCATATTCAAAAGTTTTTTCTTTATTTACTTTAGTATAACCAAAATAATGCTCTGTAATAAATTCTGCCTCAGAATTAGCTTCAATTTCAATCGGCTCTTTTTTAGTTTCAACTAAAATGGCATTCCATTTATTTTCAATTTTCCATTTATAAACGAAATCTACTTTTTCTTGTTTGTTTTCTGTAATTGAGTGTTTCATTCGTAATGTTTGATAATGTTCCTTGTAGACTTTATTTGCTACAATTGTTAGAGCTGGTTTTGGAACAATTTCTTTGATAAAAACAACTCCGCGTTTACACTCGCCATTTTCAAAACGTTTTACATAAAATCGCAGGTTGACTTCTTCAAAGTTGATGTGAAACGGAATTTTTAATTCCAACAATTTCACGTTTTCAAACCTAAATCCAACCAAACTTATGTAGCATTTTCCATTCCAAATGTCTATCTCTGTTCCTTTTGGAATATATCGCTCTAAGATTTTAGCATCAATTTCATAATTGAATAATGCTAAGTTTTTCCATTCTGCTTTTAAGAAACTCATGATTTTGTAAGATTAAATTTTGATTTTGAGAAACTACAATAGTTTATGTATAAATTATAAATTGCTATGAGAAGACACATATAGAAGAGATCGCCTATAAAAAACTTAAAAAATAAGGTTATAATAAACCCATACGGTATGTAAAGAATAAGTAACAGTTTGTCATATTATAGCGTAAATAGTTAAAATAAAGGATATAAAAACTTGATAAAATCCCAGAATTACTAATAATCCTATACTGCTATTTAATTTAAAGCCAATAATATTCGTTATAATATTACTAATTAAAGCTACTGAAGTTAGAATTAAGTTGAGTTGAAAACTAAAATATTTCATATTATTCATCATTTTAAACTTTCAGAAATAATTGAAAGCTGTGATTAAATTTTTTTATTCTTATTTCATTATTTTAACAACCAATTTTGCCAACCAATTGTCTTTGTATTCTGTGATTTTATCTAAAACGTTATCGGCTTTTAATACGAAGTCGTACAATTTTGTGGTTTGATCTACGAAATGTTTTTCTGCTTCTGTGTTGTCTGATTGAATAGATGAAACTTCTTTTAAAACTTTCAAGGCTGGTTTGATTTCGCGTTTGCTGCGTTCTCTTGAAATTTTTACGGCTAATTCGTCTAAATCTTTTTCAGCAGTGAAAAATTCACGTCTTTCGCCTGCTTTGTATTCTTTGTAAACGATGCCCCAATCCATTAAAGCTCTTAAATTCATAGAAGCATTTCCTCTCGAAATTTGTAATTCTTCCATAATGTCTTCCATAGAAACAGGTTCGTGTGAAACCATCAACAACGCATGAATCTGTGCCATGGTTTTGTTGATACCCCATTGACTACCCAATGCACCCCAAGTTTGAACGAATTTATTTTTAGCTTCTTTAAATTTCATTTTGATAGTTATTCCATTTTGATAGGACAAATATATATAAAAGTTTTTAAAGTTTCAAAAAAAAATGAAATATTCTTTAAATGATGTTTTTTTGATTAAAAAGTTTTTTTTAAATAAAAAAATAAAGTAGATTAGCATAAAAATTTATACTATGAAAAATAAAATTTTACTATTATTAATCTTTTGCTTTGTAAACGTTGTTTTTTCACAGGAAAATGGTTTGGTTGATTGTAAAAAAGTTTGTGAAAAGACCGAAATTATTAAAGAAAATGCCTTTTTAGGCATAAAAATTCTTGCTGTTGGATTGAACAAAGTTAAGGTTTTGGAGGTCTTTTCTAACACTGCTGCTTTGCGTCATGGTTTGAGAGTGGGTGATATCATCACTAAATTAAATGGTGTTGAAGTTGGAAATCATAATAAATTAACAGCTAAAGTAAAGGCTTATAAACCAGAAGATGTGGTAACATTAACTTTTGAACGAGATGGTATTGAGATTTCTCAAAAGATAACATTGGGTTGGTTGAATACCAGAGTGGTTACAAATAAAGTTTGTTGCGATGATGTAGCACAAATTGCATTAGAAAAATCATTACAAATTTATCCTGTGCCAGCAAAAGATAAACTTACGATTGATGCAAACACACTAAAAGGTGATTATACCATCGAAATTTACAGCATGACGGGTGTTTTAATAGAAACATATACTGAAAACACCGAAGTTTCGGGAACGACAAAAACCATAAATGTTTCTCGTTTACCAGCAAATAAATATTTTGTTCGCGTGAGTAACAACGGAAAAGTGGTAACCAAAAACTTTGTTAAACAAGATTAATTACGCTTATTCTAAAATAAAAAAGAAGATTTTTTGTTTAAAAATCTTCTTTTTTATTTTAGAATTTTATTTAAATCGTTATAATCTCTAAGATCTGTAATATTTTTGTTATTTTATACGGTTACAATAATTCTTATATGTAATTATAAAAGTCCTGCTCTCTTCAACAAAGCTTCCACTTTCGGTTCCTGACCTCTGAATTTTTTATACAATTCCATTGGTAATTCGGTGCCGCCTTTTGAAAGTACGTTGTCTTTGAATTTGGTTGCTACTTCTGTATTAAAAATTCCTTTTTCTTGGAAATACGCAAACGCATCAGCATCTAAAACTTCTGCCCATTTGTAGCTGTAATATCCCGAAGAATAACCGCCTTGAAAAATATGTGAAAACGATGTACTCATACAATTTTCTGCTACGTCTGGATATAAACTTGTGCCTTCCATTGCTTGTTTTTCAAAGGCTTTCACATCGTCAATAGTTTGCGATTTTCCATGATACGTCATGTCTAAAATCCCGAAACTTAATTGACGTAACGTTGCCATTCCTTCTAAGAAACTCGCACTTTCTTTGATTTTTTCTACATACTGTTGTGGGATAATTTCTCCCGTTTCGTAATGTTTGGCAAACAATGCCAATGCTTCGGGTTCGTAACACCAGTTTTCCATCACTTGACTTGGTAATTCCACAAAATCCCAATACACCGAAGTTCCTGATAAACTTGGATAAGTCGTATTCGCTAACATGCCATGTAACGCGTGCCCAAATTCGTGAAATAATGTGGTTACTTCGTTAAAAGTCAATAACGATGGTTTTGATTCGGTTGGCGGTGTGAAATTACAAACGATAGAAACATGAGGTCGTTCATTGATGCCGTCCTTAATATATTGTGGTTTGTAGGATGTCATCCAAGCACCATTTCGTTTTCCTTTTCTTGGGAAAAAATCCGAATAGAAGATAGCTACTAATTGTCCTTCGAAATCTAATACTTCAAAAGTTTGAACATCTTCGTGGTATTTATCAATATCAAAAACTTCTTTGAAGGTAATTCCGAATAATTTTTCAGCAATGGTGAAAGCTCCATTCAATACATTTTCTAATTTGAAATACGGTTTCAATAATTCATCATCCAAATTGAATAATTTTTGTTTTAATTTTTCCGAATAATATGCGCCATCCCATTTTTTTAATTGGTCAATTCCGTCTAATTCTTTGGCAAAAGCAGTTAATTCAGTAAATTCTTTATGAGCCGCAGGTTTTGCTTTTTCCAATAAATCATTCAAAAACGATTGTACCTTTTCTGGATTTTGCGCCATTCGCTCTTCCAAAACAAAATGCGAATGCGATTTATAACCCAATAAATTAGCGCGTTTGTGACGTAATTCTACAATGCGTTTTACGTTTTCTTTGTTGTCAAATTCGTTGTCTTGAAACGATTTCTTTCCTGCAGCAATGGCGATTTCTTTACGCAATTCACGATTTTCAACATAAGTCACAAAAGGCAAATAACTTGGAAAATCTAGTGTAAAAACCCAACCTTCTGAATTTTTAGATTTTGCCAAACTCGCTGCCATTTCTTTTGTGTCATAAGGCAAACCCTTTAAATCGGCTTCGTTGGTAATATGTAATTGATAGTTGTTGGTTTCAGCCAAAACATTTTCGCCATACGTCAGTTTGATTTTGGCTAATTCGGTATCAATTTCGCGTAATTTCAATTTGTCTTCTTCATTAAGTAACGCGCCATTTCTAGAAAATCCTTTGAATTTTTTATCTAATAAAGTGGCTTGTTCTGTAGTTAAAGTCAAATTGTCTTTTTGATCATAAACGGCTTTTACTCTTTTGAATAAATCTTCGTTTAAGGCAATATCATTACTAAATTCGGTCAATAGTGGAGAAACTTCTTGAGCAATTTTTTGCATTTCATCACAAGTTTCCGCTGAATTTAAGTTGAAGAAAATCGATGATAATCTATCTAATTGTTCACCTGAAAAATCTAAAGCAACAATTGTGTTTTCAAATGTTGGAGCTTCAGAATTATTTGTAATGTTGTTAATTTCAGTACGAGCTAACTCGATTGTTTTTTTGAAAGCTTCTTTGTAATCTGAAAGATTAATCTTACCAAAAGGAGCTGTGTCGTGTTTTGTTGTAAATTTTTTTAAAAAAAGTTGCATAAAAATTTGTTTTTACCGATAAAGTGTATAATTTTGTCGACGAAATGATTTAATAAATCCTTTTTGCCCCTAAAAAAGAGAGAGTAGAATTTTTTTATAGTTGTCACTTAAATGTGAGTAGAGATCCCGAATTAGCAATAATACGGGATTTTCTGTTTTTATTTCAATCCTTCCGAAGCTTTTAAAACGGCTTGTTTCAAACTTTCTTTGTAAGCGATGATTTTATCCAATACACATTTATCAGAACTTCCGATAATTTGTGCTGCTAAGATTCCAGCGTTTTTAGCTCCGTTTAACGCTACAGTTGCTACAGGAACTCCACCAGGCATTTGCAAAATCGATAAAACCGAATCCCAGCCATCAATAGAATTGCTCGATTTTACAGGAACACCAATCACAGGAAGTGGCGACATAGAAGCAACCATTCCAGGTAAATGAGCCGCACCACCAGCACCAGCAATAATTACTGAGATACCTCTTTCGTGTGCGTTTTTACTGAAGTCAAATAATTTTTCAGGTGTACGATGTGCTGAAACAATATCTACTTCGGTTTCGATATCAAATCCTTTTAATATGTCGATGGCTTCTTGCATTACCGGCATATCCGAAATGCTTCCCATTATTATTACTACTTTACTCATAATTTTATTTAAAGATTGAAAAATTTAAAGATTGAAAAATGCGTTTTGGCAAAAATCTTCCAATCATTAAATCTTTTAATTATTCAATTGTTGTACTAATCACTCTTATACTATTTTTAACTTTTTCCGCAATTTTTCTTGCTTCTGTCATATCTTCATTAACAATCGTAACATGTCCCATTTTTCGGAAAGGTCGGGTTTCTCTTTTTCCGTAAATGTGTGGTGTTATTCCGTCGATTGCCATGATTTTCTCTATATTTTCGTAAACTACTTGTCCAGAATAACCTTCTTCACCTACCAAATTTACCATAATTCCGGCAACTTTGCTATCAGTATTTCCTAAAGGTAAGTTCAAAATCGCGCGTAAATGGTTTTCGAATTGCGAAGTATAACTCGCTTCAATCGAATAATGTCCCGAGTTATGAGGTCTTGGAGCAACTTCATTTACCAAAATTTCATCGTTTTCGGTTTGAAACATTTCTACAGCCAATAATCCAACGTGATTGAATGCTTCAGAAACTTTTAAGGCAACTTCGTTAGTTTTTTGAGCGACTTTTTCATCAATTCGTGCTGGACAAATTACATATTCTACTTGATTCGCTTCAGGATGAAATTCCATCTCGACTACTGGATACGTTTTCACTTCTCCAGAAACTGAACGAGCCACAATAACAGCTAACTCATTTTTAAATGGAACCATTTCTTCAGCAATACATTCTACATCGGGTAATTTTACCAAGTCTAATGCAGAGCGACAAATTTTAACGCCATTTCCGTCGTAACCAAATTGCGCACATTTCCATACAAACGGAAATTCTAAATCGTCTTTTGCTAAAGCAGTTCTCATATCGTTTAAATCAACAAATCGTTGGTGTGGCGAAGTAGGAATATCATTTGCAACGTAATAATCTTTTTGTTTCCCTTTGTTTTGAATTAAACGCAAGGTTTTTGGCGAAGGGTAAATAGGTAATCCTTCTTCTTCTAATTGATCTAAAGCGTCTAAATTTACATTTTCAATTTCGATGGTTAGTAAGTTGATCATTTTACCAAATTGGTAAACCGTATCAAAATCCATCAAACTGCCTTTGTAAAATCCGTTGCAACTGTATCGTGCTGGAGCTTCTTCGCTTGGTTCTAAAACTAAAGTTTGGATATCGAATTTTCGGGTTTCGGTCAAAAGCATTTTTCCTAATTGACCTCCTCCTAAAATTCCTAATTTAAAATCAGAAGAAAAATAATTCATTTCGTCGTAGTTATTGTTTTTTATTCGTCTCATGCAGTCGCTTCGCTCGAGTCATTGTGTGTTGGTGTTTGTGTCGCAAAGATAAGAGTAAGAATTTAGAATTCAAAAATTGCTATTTGTTGAGCTTCTTCATCAGATTTCGTGTAGATGCTTGGTACGCTGCAGAATGATTCGAATAATCTTGTTCGATGATCGTTTTTAATTCTTCGTGAACCCAATCGTATTTCTTTCCTAACACAAAAAGTGCTTTCATAGCATATACTTTTGATGCGACTTTTTCGTCTTGAATCAAGCGGTCAATTAAGGCTTCTATTAAATTATGTTCTTGTTCTTGCGTTAATGAAATACCGTTTTTTCGATGATTGCTTTTCGCTAAAAAGAAAGCAATTTTTGTAGCAGGACGTAAAGCCGAATCATCTTTAATTTTTGGAAGAATGGTGCAAAAATCTTGAATATAAGGAATAAATTGTTTTAATTTCTTTTCACAAACTAAATCTAAATTCCAAAAAGCTTTAATGTGTAATTCATGCTTTGTGTCAAAAGCAAGTTGTATCATCTCTTTCAGTTGATTTTCATTTTTCATAGCAAAATTACTCACCATTTTTCTGCTAGCAATATGACAAGTACTTTCTTCAATTTTCTGATACATTTGGCTTTTCATTCAGTAAATATACCAAATTTTAAAAAAGTTAAAATACTTTATTTTGAAATTCTTATGAATGAGTTTTGTGGTTTTTTGTTTATTTTTAAAATCAATCCCAAGTAATACAACTACACGATAAGAAATTTTAAATTTTTATTTTGGGAGAAAAAATTAACTTCACTATTGAACACATGGCCATGGCCAAGCAAATTGAAGATGGTTTTTCTGTTTTATTGGAGTTTTAAACGGTTCTTTTATTGTTGACTGATTTATTAAAAATTAATAATCGAGTTCAGGTTTAAAGCAAAATTTTCAATAAATCATTATTTCTCTTAACGAAGATGTAAAAAAATTATAATGGTTTTATTTATAAAATAAGATTCGTAAACGAAAGGTACTTTGCTTGGATAGTTTTAGAACATTACTAATAAGGTTTGATTCCCTTGATCAATCTTGGTTAAATTGGTATTATCTGGCTTTTGCATTAATACTGCTAAAAGTTTAAATGAGTTTATCTTCAATTATATACGGATGAATTTGCTTATAAGTTAAATTGGAGTTGTTTTGAAGAAAAACTATGATAGGTTGTTAGTTGCTAATATTATAGGGTTATAATATCAAACTGACAATTAATTATTTTTTTTAAAATTCAACATTTGCCACAATTTGTCTTTCAACTCTTGTAAACCTTGTTGCGCAACTGAAGAAATAAATAAGTATGATGTTCCTTTAAATTCTTTATCCAGTTTTCTTTTAAATTCTGTTTTTAACTCATCGTCTAACATGTCACATTTTGAAATCACAATCAAACGATCTTTGTCTAACATTTCTGGATTGTAACGACGTAATTCATCTAACAGAATTTCGTATTCTTTTTTAATATCATCGGCATCAGCTGGAACCAAAAACAATAGAGTTGAATTACGCTCAATATGACGCAAAAAGTAGTGTCCTAATCCTTTTCCTTCAGCAGCTCCTTCAATAATACCAGGAATATCAGCCATTACAAATGATTGAAAATCTCTGTAAGCCACAATTCCTAAATTAGGTTTTAAAGTGGTAAATGGATAATCGGCAATTTTTGGCTTAGCCGAAGTTAACACAGAAAGTAATGTTGATTTTCCTGCATTTGGAAAACCTACTAAACCTACGTCTGCTAATACTTTTAATTCTAAGGTAACGTCGACCTCTTTTACGGGCATTCCTGGTTGAGAATAACGAGGTGTTTGATTTGTTGAACTTCTGAAATTCCAGTTTCCTAATCCACCTTTTCCGCCTTCTGCTAAGACTTTAACTTCATTATGTTCTGTAATTTCGAACAAAATATCACCTGTTTCTTGATCTTTTACAACTGTACCCAGAGGTACTTCAATATATTTATCTTCCCCATCATGTCCTGTGCTTCTTGAACTTCCTCCATCACCTCCGTGACCAGCACGCATGTGTTTCAGAAATTTTAAATGAAATAATGTCCACAGATTTTTATTTCCTTTAATATATACGTGCCCCCCTCGTCCACCATCTCCACCATCTGGACCACCTTTTTCAATAAATTTTTCTCTATGTAAATGGGATGAGCCTTTCCCTCCTTTTCCGGAAGATACATATATTTTTACGTAGTCTACAAAATTTCCCTCTGTCATTTTTTCAGTTTTCAGTTTTCAGTTTTCAGTTTTCAGTTATTTAAAACTGAAGCTTTAACTATAAACTATTTTTATTCTTTATATTGTTTGATAAGTACCTTATCTATTTTGGCACCATCCATTGCTAAGGCTTCTAAATCTAATTTATTCCAAATTATTTTATCGCCTTGATTAGGAATATTTCCAAGTTCTGTAATGAAAAATCCACTTACTGTGGTTACCTCATAATCATTAATCAATTCGTCTAAATCAAAAAAAGTTAAGAAATCATGTAATGAATATTGCCCATCAACTAACCACGTTCCATCTTCATTTGCTACTAATTTATATTCGTCTTCATCAAAATCTGAAGCATCGCCAACCAATGCTTCCAAAATATCATTAAGTGTAATTACACCTTGAAAAATAGCGTGTTCATCAACTACAAACGCATAATGCATTTTTGAAGTTTTAAAATTTTCTAATGCTTTATATGCAGATGTTTGCTCAATTAAATAAACAGCATCCTTTGTAATTAGTTTTAAATCAAATGCACCCGATTCAAAACTTACAAATAAATCTTTAAGTAATACTAAACCAATTACATTATCTAAATTATCTTCACAAACTGGGTAAACAGAGTGTAATTCATCAATAACCTTTGCTTTGATTTCTTCTTTTGTATCTTCAAGTGATAGATAAACAATATCACTTCTATGTGTCATTAACGAATTAACTTTTCTATCACCAATGTGAAAAACACGTTCAACAATGTCTTGCTCAATTTCTTGAACTTCACCTACTTCTGTTCCTTCTTTTATAATAGCTTTAATCTCTTCTTCTGTTACTTTGCCATCAGCAGTTGGTTTAATTTGCAACATTTTCAATAAAAAATCTGTTGAAGTTGTTAGTAACCAAATAAATGGCATGGTAACAGTAGAAACAATTTTCATTGGTAAAGCCACAGCTTTTGCTATACTTTCTGGGTAATTTAGACCAATACGTTTTGGTAATAATTCTCCTAATACCAAAGAAAAAAAAGTCAATGTTACTACCACAATTCCTACAGCAATTGAGTTTGAATAAGGGCTTAATGCTTCGAATTTTGCTACAAAATTCTGAACGTCAGTAGTTATTTTATCTCCAGAGTAAATACCTGTAAGAATTCCGATTAACGTAATTCCGATTTGAACTGTAGACAAAAATTCATTTGGGGAATTTGCCAATTCCAAAGCTGCTTTCGCATTTTTATTTCCTTTTTTTGCAGCGGTTTCTAAACGATTTTTTCTGGCAGAAATCAATGCAATTTCAGACATTGAGAAGATACCATTTAATAGAATTAAAAAAAGTATTATTAAAATTTCCATAGTTAAAATTATAAAAAAGGAGCTTAAATTCCAAAATATCGGGAATAGCTCCTTTTCTGTGTACAAATATCTAAAAAAAAAATGAATGCTCGAAATTTATCTTAATGTATCAATTTTTAATTTAAAATTCATCTAAAACCAGACTCAATCTTTCAGTAACCTCTTGAATAGTTCCTATCCCATCAACTGCATAAAACTTATTTTTGGCTTTGTAATAATCCATTAATGGTGCGGTTTTTTCGTTGTATTCTTGGTAACGATTTCTGATTTTTTCTTCATCTTGATCATCTAGTCTACCTGATGTTTTTCCTCTTTCTAACAAACGTTGTACTAAAATTTCGTCATTAGCTTCTAAAGCAACCGTAGCCGTAATTTCTTCATTTTTACTTCTTAAAAAAATATCTAAAGCTTCAGCTTGTGCAATTGTTCTTGGAAAACCATCGAATAAAAAACCAGCCGCTTGTTCATTTTTATCTACTTCACTTTGTAACATTTTAATAGTTACTTCATCTGGAACCAAATCACCTTTATCCATAAAAGTTTTAGCTAATTTTCCTAAATCTGTGTCATTTTTGATGTTAAATCTAAAAATATCTCCTGTAGATAAGTGAACTAAATTGTATTTTTCTTTTAAAAATTCGGCTTGAGTTCCTTTTCCTGCCCCTGGCTTACCAAATAATACAATATTAATCATTTTTATTTCGTTTATTGTTATTGTTAAATTTTGAATTTCAAAATCTCTATTCTGAAATCTGATAAATCTCTTTTAAATTTCTTCCCAAACCATCATAATCTAATCCATAACCTACAATAAATTTATTTGGAATTCGAACGCCCACATAATCCAACTTAATATCTTTTTTGTACGCTTCAGGTTTTAAAAATAAAGTAGCTATTTTGAAATGTTTCACATTGTGTTGTTTTAAAATGACTTTTAATTCTTCAATTGTATTTTCAGTATCTACAATATCTTCTACGACAATTAAAGAACGATCTTCTAAATTCTGATTCAAACCAATTAAATGTTTTACTCCGTTTGTGGTTTGTATACTTTTGTATGAAGTCATTTTTACGAATGAAACTTCACAATTGTGATTATATTTTTTCAGTGAATCAACTAAAACCATAAAAGAGCCGTTTAAAAACTAATAAAAACTGGAACATCGTTACAAAAATCATTTTCAATCTATTTAAACATATTTTCAATGGCGAAGTTAATTTCTTTTTCAGAAATAAAAATTTCAAATTTCTTATCGTGTAATTGTATTATAATTTAGTTAAAAAAACAAATTTACTAAACTCATGAGGATTTCAAATAAAGTATTTTAACTTTTTTACAAATTTTTAAAATTTGATAGTTTAAATAAAAATGAATCAAAACAAATATATTAAAAAAATATGTTATATATTTGTTTACTAATGGTTTAATTGTTTTTTTTTGAAATAAATAATTACTAAAATTTTAGGTCTAAAAAACATAAAAAGAATATATTATGGCATCATTATTACCTAATGTAAACCCCCTTGGTCAAAAATTTGCTAAGCATTTAATTAGAAGAGCTTCTTTTGTATATACTAAGACTTTTATTGACCAATTGGCAATTTTAACACCAAATGAAGCTTTAGATGTACTGTTTCAAGAACATTCGTTAACTTTAAATCTACCCTATGATCCATTGCCAACAAGTGCTCCAGATGGTTTTTGGACAGAATCTACGGCCTTGCCAAATACTTTTACTGCTCAAGTTAGAAAAGCTTCAATGGTTTCTGGTTGGTGGTGGTATAATGCTATAAATAGCCCAACAATTAAATATAAATTATCTCATTTTCTTTCCACACGATTTACGATTGAAAAATCTAATGGAGCTGGAACTTCAACTGAGTTTTATGATCATCTTAGATTGCTTTTATTTTATTCGTATGGAAATTATAAAACTTTAGCAAAAAAAATAACATTGGATAATTCCATGTTAAACTACTTAAATAATACCGCAAATACTAAAAATTCTCCTAATGAAAATTATGCGCGCGAGTTTTTTGAGCTATTTACAATTGGAAAAGGAGAACAAATTGCTCCAGGAGATTATACTAATTATACCGAAAATGATATTGTTCAAGCAGCAAGAGTTTTAACAGGATTTAGAAGAAAGGCAGATAGAACAGTTATTGATGCCACAACTGGAATTCCAAAAGGAACTAATTTGTTTTCGCAGCATCATTTGAGTCCAAAAGTATTCAGCAATGCATTTGGAAATCAAACAATTGTTTCGGCAACAAATGCAGCATCAATGGATGTTGAATTAGACACATTTGTTACCATGGTTTTTAATCAAATGGCAACTGCTAAAAATATTTGCAGAAAGTTATATATTTATTTTGTAAAAGGAACAATTTCTACTGAAGTTGAAAGTGACATTATTACGCCTTTAGCTCAAGATTTATTTGATAATGGATATGAAATTGCTCCTGTTGTTAGAAAATTATTAGCAAGCCAACATTTTTATGATTTAGATGATGAAAATGCTTTAAATGAAAATATTGGTGCAATTATAAAATCGCCTTTACAACAAGTTTCTGAAATTTGTACTTATCTTCAAGCCACAATTCCAAATCCAACAACGCTTCCGCTAGAATTTTATTCTCGATTTTGGAATAATTTTATTCATAATACCTATTTATCAGGCTCTAACATGATTGTTTTTGATCCTGAGAATGTAGCTGGGCATTTAGCATATTATCAAGCTCCAGATTTTGATAAAAATTGGATATCATCATCTACTTTGATTTCTCGATATAGAATAGGAGAATCATTATTAGATGGTTTTAACAGGATAAATGGCAATGCAAATATTTTTGCAAAAATAAATATTTCAGATGTTATAAAAAGCGGAGGATTAATTTCTGATGCCTCTGATTCATTTATTTTAACATCAGAATTATGCAGTGCTTTATTTGCACAAGAACCTAATGCTGATAGAGTTAATCATTTTATGAATTCTTTTTTATTACAAGGGTTAGCTTCTTATTATTGGACAAGTGCTTGGAATAATTATCTTTCAACAAACGACAATTCTGTAGTTGAGCCTCGATTAAAATTAATGCTAACTAAATTATTAAGTGCTCCAGAATCACAAATTTTTTAAAATAAAAAGTCATGAAAAGAAGAAATTTTATAAAATTAACATCTACTGCGAGTGCTTTAACTTTGCTTCCAACTGAAGTTTTTTCACTTTTTAAATCCGCAGGAATGACAACTTGTCCTGATAATTCAAATAAAAAAATTGTTTTAATTCAATTATCTGGGGCAAACGATGGTTTGAACACAATTGTACCTATAAACCAATATGACACATATTCAAATTTACGTCCAAATATAAAATTAACCAATTCTGGAACAAACGGAATTATAAATTTAGATACTACATTAACTTTAGAAAATCAAATTGGTTTACATCCTACGTTGACAAAATTTAAAAGTATGTATGATGCTGGCTATATGCGAATTATTCAAGGTGTTGGTTATCCAATTCAAGATAAATCGCATTTTAAATCTACAGATTTATGGCTCACTGGTGGAGATGGAACTCAAGCAAACAATACATTGGAAAGTGGTTGGATTGGCCGTTTTTTAGAAAATTATTATGCAAATTTTTTAACAGCAAATTATCCGTTAGGAATTCAATTAGGAAGTAGCGAAAATTCATTAGGATTTCATGGCGAAGTAGAACACGGAATGTCTTTAAATATAAATGGTCAAGATCCTGCTGGGTTTTATTCTGTTGTAAATGGTCTTGGTGGTATTGCTCCAACAGATATTCCAAATTCAGAATATGGTGATTTAATTCAATATATTTTAAATAATGATACATCTACAAATACATATGCTCAAACTATTTCGACAGCTTTTAATACAGGAACAAACACTATAACTTATCCAAATACAAATTTGGCAAATCAATTGAAAACAGTTGCGAAATTTATTTCTGGCGGATTGCAAACCAAAGTATATTTGGTAAAAATTGGAGGTTTTGACACACACAATTTACAAGTTGCAGAAAACACAAACACACATTTAGGAACACATGCTAATTTATTGAATACCGTTTCTGAAGCAGTGAATAGTTTTGTGACCGATTTGAATAGTCAAAGTATAGGAAATGATGTTATAGCAGTGACTTTCTCTGAATTTGGGAGAAAAGCACTTGAAAACGGAAATTTAGGAACAGATCATGGAGAAATTGCACCAATGTTTGTTTTTGGAGGTGCAATTAATCCGGGAATTTCAGGAACAAACATCAATTTAAATGAAGCCGTTGTTGGAAATAATTATCAAGTGCAAACTGTTCAACATGATTATCGACGTGTTTTTGGAACCATTTTACAAGACTGGTTTGGTGCAAATAATGCCACTTTAGATTTAACTTTTTATGACAACACTAATACAACTGGTTTTGTTAATAACAAAGTGGCAAATTTAATAAAATCAACAAATATCGTTAATCAAGAATGCTATTCAGAAACTTTATTATCTATAAATGAAGTAGGCACAATAAGTAAAGTAATAATTTTTCCAAACCCAACAGCAGAATTAATTACTATTAATTCAACGAATTCTATCAATGCTGTTGCAATTTATTCATTAGATGGGAAATTGGTTGGCACTTATAAAAACCCAAACGTTTCAACTGAATACTCTATAAATGTCCAACATTTTTCGGTTGGAATGTATTCTGTTTTAGTACAAACATCAAATGGTGATTTTACTAAAAAAATAATTATTAGAAGATGAAAAAAATGACTTTTTTGGCTTAAAATAGATTTTTAATTCGTCTAAATACTTTTCTATGTTTTGTTCGTGCATTTAAGAATATATACTTCTCAACCACGATTTTACTTGATGAATTATAGTATTCATTTGAAAAAAATCAGAAGTATTACTCTTAATTTGTTCAATGTTGTATTCGTTCTTTAACGGTTTATAACCCGCCCATTTATCAGTTTTTATATTTGCATATGTTGAAATTTGGCTTTCAAAAATTTTACCAAGTTCACCAGAAGAATAGTCGTCAATTTTTTTAAAGTAAGCTCTTTTTACTCCGCTTTTGTAGCAGCTACTATCTTCTTTTTCTTACTATCATTACTTCTGCCTTGTTTTAAATCTTCTTTTCCACCATATACAAATTCATCAACATAAACAGTTCCAATAATCGGATTTGACTCACTACTTTTCATGGCTAATCTCACTTTGTGCATAAACAGCCACGCGGTTGGTCGGCTTATAGAATAGCGTTTTGCCATTTGAGAAGAAGATAAACTTTTTGTGGTTGCACTCATCTCAAAAACAATCCCAAAAGCTTTTCGAGTTCCAAATTTTACTTTATGAAAAATAGTATTCGCAGTTGGACTTTCAACATGATGACATAAATTGCAATCTCTTGCAAAATTTAACTTTCGAGTAGTAAACTTCTTGTGATTACATTTAGAATATTTAAAACCATCTTTCCATTTTATGGAAGCTAAATACTCTAAACAAGCTAAATCTGTTTTGAAAGTATCAAAAAAAGCAATAATACTTTCCTCTTTGAATGATTCCATAATAAAATTATTTCTCGAAAGATAAGAGATTATCTTTACACTTCTATAAAATCATCTAAACTTTTGAGTGCAGTCTAAAATGAGAGATTTTTTTATTTCCATTCTAATGTTTCCATAATATGTCGCATATCATCTTGAAGATATTTTGCAGCAGGTAATATTGAATCAAAATTTGGTTTTGCATAAAAATATACACTACCTGTTATAAAGTTTTTAATGCTATCCGTTACATAAAACTGTGCATTTGTTGCTGCATTTCCACCAACTTTATAAAACATTCCATAAACCTTTCTCTTGTTATTAATAAAAGGTTGTTCTAAAATATCATCTGCTTTAATAACATGTTCATAGGTGAGCTTTTGCGCATCTCTAAGCAAATCATTAATATTATCATCAACCGATTTATGCGTTAAATAAATGGTAGCTTTCATTTTTGGATAATTGATTTCAAACGAACAATTTTTATCTTTAATTTGACCAGATTTATTAACATCAAACTGATAAGCACAATTTGTTTTAAAAGTTTCATATGTTGCATTAGGATATTCTAAGCTTAAATGACCTTTTGGCTTTGGAACAGATTCGTCTCCACAAGAAAACAATCCGAATACAAAAATCAGTGCAAAATATTTTGTTGTTTTTTCTTTCATAATAAGCTAACGAATAGTAATAGATTTTATTTCTTTAAACTAAAGAAAAATCTATTAATAAGGAGAATCATCTGGAACACTTCCTGTTGGAAGCGACGATTTGCTTAAATCCGTTTCTTTTTTGGTAGTTAAAAACGTAAATTCAGTTACTTGAATTTCTGTTGTGTATTTTGTAGCACCATCTTCTGCTTGCCATTGACGCGATTTGATTCGTCCTTCAATGTAGATTTTATCTCCTTTAGAAAGATATTTTTCGCAGATTTCAGCTGCTTTATTACGAACTACAATGTTGTGCCACTCTGTAGAAGTAATTTTTTCACCTGTTGTTTTATTAATGTACACTTCGTTGGTAGCTAATGGAAACCTTCCAATGCAGTTACCTCCTTCGAAATAATGCATTTTAATTTCATCTCCAAGATGTCCTATCAAAATAACTTTGTTTAATGTACCGTTCATGGCTTGAAATTTTATTGGGTTAATCAAAAGTAATAATTTATAACGAATTAAAATAATTTGAAGCCATAAAATTGTGAATTACAATTGGGAAAGGTAATTTCTTTATTTCTGTAAGTGTTTTTGAATCAGGTAATCTTGAATCGAAATTTAGTTGAAAAAAACGAATATATAAATTTTGATGCGATAACTTGTGTTGAATTATTTGCGAATTCAACACAAAAAATTCAGTAGGTTTTTTATTAAAAAAATCCATTTCAGCCAACTGATCCATAAAATCGAGTTCCGAAATTAATTCATCTGTTTCAATTAGTGGGAATTCATATAAATTTTCCCAAATTCCTTTTCCTTCACGTTTTTGAACTATAAAATTTGCATCAACATCTTTTAAAATTAAGTAATTGAAGAATTTATTAGTTACCTTCGCTTTTTTAGACTTTACAGGTAATTGCGCCACTTTTTTATATTGAAGTGCCGCACAAATCGAATTTAGAATACAAGAATTACAATCTGGATTCTTTGGAACGCATTGCAAAGCACCAAATTCCATAATCGCCTGATTAAAAAGTGCTGGATTATCAATTGGCAAAACTTCTTGTGCTAAATTTTGAAATTTTTTTTTTGTTTTCCCATCCGAAATATCGCTATCAATATTAAAATAACGACTCAAAACTCTAAAAACATTTCCATCAACAACTGCAACTGGTTCGTTATAAGAAAATGAAGCAATTGCAGCAGCTGTGTACTCACCCACTCCTTTTAATCTAATGAGATCTTTATAGTTATTAGGAAACTCACCATTTAATTCATTAGCAATATATTTCGCAGTAATGTGTAAATTTCTGGCTCTGGAATAATAACCTAAACCTTGCCACAATTTTAAAACTTCTTCTTCATTGGCTTTTGCTAAGTCAAAAACAGTTGGAAATGCTTCTGTAAAGACTAAAAAATAAGGCAAACCTTGCGCCACTCGAGTTTGTTGTAACATAATTTCAGATAACCAAATTAGGTACGGATTCGTAGTGTTACGCCAAGGTAAATCTCGTTTATTTTGTAAATACCAATTAATTAAAGAGTTAGAAAATTCCATATTTTTTATTTGGACAACAAAAATAAATCTTTAGTATTTAAAATTTAATCTATTATGATTGATTTATTGTGTTTTTAATTCTTATATTTGCAAACTTAAAAAAATATTACACAATATAAATTACTAAAAAATGACGAAAGCAGATATCGTAGCAAAAATTTCAGAAAAATTAGGTCTTGAAAAAGGTGATGTTCAAGCAACTGTTGAGACTTTTATGGAAGAAGTTAAAAACTCATTAGAAACTGGCGACAATGTTTATTTAAGAGGTTTTGGTAGTTTTATCATTAAAACAAGAGCTGAAAAAACAGGAAGAAATATCTCTAAAAACACTACAATTAAAATTCCTGCACATAACATTCCTGCATTTAAACCTGCGAAAGTGTTTGTTGAAAGTGTTAAAGAAAAAACAGAAGTTACAGTGTAAAAAATAAATTATTAATCTAAACACCAATATGTTATGCCAAGTGGTAAAAAAAGAAAAAGACATAAGGTAGCAACTCACAAACGTAAAAAAAGAGCGAGAGCAAACCGTCATAAAAAGAAAAAGTAGTTTAAAACTACTTTTTCTTTTTATGAAAAAAGTTCATTGAAATTAATCAATTCAATATTGATTATCGGGAAAAATCCTATAAAATTATTATTTAATCCATCTGTACGGATAGATTCAGAATTTAGAATTTATTAGTACGGATAAAAATGTACCGCATGAACAAAGAATTAATTATTCGATCAGGTTCGGACGCTGTAGATTTTGCCTTATTAAAAGATGGAAAACTAATTGAATTACACAAAGAAGAAGAAAAACAAAGCGATTTTGCTGTAGGAGATATTTTTATTGCTAAAATACGTAAACCTGTAGCTGGCTTAAATGCCGCATTTGTAAACTTAGGTTATGAAAAAGATGCTTTTTTACATTATCATGATTTAGGTCCAAATCTTCTTTCTTTGATGAAATTTATTAAACTTGTAAGCGCAGGTAAATTAAAAGATTATTCACTCAAAAATTTTCCTTTTGAAGCTGAAATCAATAAAGATGGATCTATTATGGATATTTTAAGTCCAAATCAGTCGATTTTAGTTCAAGTGGTAAAAGAACCTATTTCTACAAAAGGTCCTAGAATTAGTTCTGAGATTTCTTTAGCAGGAAGATACGTGGTTTTAGTTCCGTTTTCAGATAGAATTTCTGTTTCACAAAAAATAGATTCTAAAGAAGAAAAAGATAGACTAAAAAGACTGGTTCAATCCATTAAACCCAAAGGATTCGGTGTTATTGTGCGAACAGTAGCCGAAGGCAAAAAAGTAGCCGAACTTGATAAAGATCTACAAACTCTTTTAGACAGATGGTCATCAATGAGTCGTCGTTTGCAGACAGCTCATCATCCATCAAAAGTTTTAGGAGAGTTAAACAAAGCTTCATCTATTTTAAGAGATGTATTTAACGACACATTTTCTTGTATTCATGTAGACGACGAAGATTTGTATTTAGAAACGAAAGAGTATTTGCAAGAAATAGCTCCAGATAAAGTGTCTATCGTAAAACACTATCAGTCAAAAGAACTACCTCTTTTTGAAAAATATTATATTGAACGACAAATAAAAACGTCTTTTGGAAAAACAGTTTCCATGAGTAAAGGTGCTTATTTGATTATTGAACATACAGAAGCTTTGCACGTTATTGACGTAAACAGTGGAAATCGTTCAAGCAAAGCATTAAGTCAAGAAGATACTGCTCTAGAAGTTAACATGATTGCTGCGGCAGAAATTGCACGTCAATTAAGACTTAGAGATATGGGCGGAATTATTGTGGTGGATTTCATTGACATGCAAAATCCAGATAACCGCAAAGTTTTATATGATTTCTTGAGAGAAGAAATGAGTGACGACAAGGCTAAACACAAAATCTTGCCTCCTAGCAAATTTGGATTAATTCAAATTACTAGACAAAGAGTCAGACCAGAAGTAAACATTAAGACAAGAGAAGAAGATCCTAATAAAGAAAATGGGGAAATTGAAGCTCCAATTTTAATAGTTGATAAAATTGCAACTGACCTTGAACGCATTATAAAAGACCATAAACAAGTCGTACTTAACGTGCATCCGTTTGTGGCAGCATATCTTACTAAAGGTTTTCCATCATTACGTTCGAAATGGTTTTTCGAATATAAAAAATGGGTGAAAATTATACCTCGTGACGCTTACACGTATCTAGAATATCATTTCTTTAATAAAGAAGGCAATGAAATTATAGTAAAATAATACCAGGATGTATCCTGTAAAAAAACCGCTTTTCGAAAGATTAGCGGTTTTTTTGTTTAACTAATTTTATTAATTAGTTAAAAATATTTGGTTATAGATTTAATAAAAACTTATTTAGATAAACCCGTTGTGCATTATAAAAAAAGTTGCTCAAGTCATCAAGAATGACTAAATTGTGTTGATTATCAAACATTTACAACAATGAGCAACCTTGAATCAAGGTACAAATTAATCTTGAAAGAATTACGTAAAATTTCAGATACTAATAATTTTTACTTTGAGCCAGTAATACCAAAACTATCTGATATATAGTTGGTTAGTTTAATTATTTTAGCGGAGTATAAATCCATAGATTCTGAATGTCAATTATTTAGAGACATTAAAGGATTTGATATTGAATCAAAAATAGAACGAAGTGTTTACAATAAAAGAAAAAGAAAATTGTTTCCTTATATCGAAGAACTTAGAAGAAAAATGGTTGAAAATTTGAATGAATTTGAAAAATACTTCGTAGTAGATAGTATGCCATTGGAAGTATGTAAATTATCACGATCATCAAGAAGTAAAATTTGTAAAGAAGTTGATTATGCTTTACCGAATAAAGGATTTTGTGCTTCGCAGAATTTACATTTTTATGGATATAAACTACATGCAGTATGTTCTATAAATGGTGTTTTTCAGAGTTTCGATTTATCACCTGCTTCCATACATGATATTCATTATTTGCAAGATGTAAAACAGCAATTAACTGAATGTGTGCTACTTGGAGACAGAGGATGCTTGTCACAAATTATTCAATTGGATTTATTTAATGAGGTTAAAATAGAACTCGAAACTCCTAAAAGAAAAAATCAAGTAGATTATAAACCACAATATTATCAGTATAAAAAATACAGAAAAAGAATTGAAACTTTGTTCTCTCAACTGTGTGACCAATTTATGATAAGAAGAAATTATGCTAAAACTTTTGAAGGATTTAAAACTAGAATTTTAGCTAAAATACAACTCTAACTTCTATTCAATTTTTGAATAAATTTGTGTTTCATAGAAATATTAACAACTTAAAAGTAAATCTCGTTTAATAATGCACAACGGTTTAAATACTTACGTTTTACACAGCAAAATTTCTCAATTTTTTTTATTCATTATGTAAAAATGATTGTCTATTTAAAAGTGTTTCTTCACTTTCCACATGATTATCGTCTGGAACACAACAATCAACTGGACAAACAGCTGCGCATTGTGGTTCTTCATGAAAACCTTTACATTCTGTACATTTTCCTGGAACAATGTAATAAATATCGTCAGAAATTGGTGTTTGTGCCGCTTCAGCATCGACTTCAGTTCCATCTGGTAAAATTACTTTTCCGTTTAATTTTGTTCCATCTTTATATCTCCAATCATCAGCACCTTCATAAATTGCAGTGTTTGGACATTCTGGTTCACAAGCTCCACAGTTAATACATTCGTCTGTTATTATAATTGCCATATCTTCAAAGTTAGAAGTTAGAAGTTAGAAGTTAGAAGTTTTATAAAAATCTACTTATTAGTCTAACTAAATGATTATTTTTGTGCAAAATTACAATGTAAACCACATATATACAAGTTACAAATGTTACAAAGTGAAATAAAATTGAGTTTTGTTGAATTAGGGAATTTTCTACGTCAATTTTCGTTAGAAAAAAATACCAAAGAAGCGTCGGTTTTACAAA
>Ga0209480_10000181_pt1 | contig 56596 bp, 46 predicted proteins | sample JI61114C2DNA_FD_187501 | JGI IMG/M metagenome (GOLD analysis project Ga0209480, IMG submission 187501) | Wastewater effluent complex algal communities from Wisconsin, to seasonally profile nutrient transformation and Carbon sequestration -... | ecosystem: Engineered > WWTP > Effluent > Algae...
AGCTGAGGCTTTGAGATGGCCGGATGAACGGCTAGCAATGCCGTCTCTGTTGTAGGCCGTGGACATGAGGGCATGAGCCATGGTCTCAAATGTGATGCCTCTCATGATTTTTCCCTTGCTTGAAGTGTGCTAACAACCCGGTGAGTATATTGATTGCCTAATGTTATGCGTTTCCGATTGGCTTAATGTGTATATTCTCCTGGTATTCTACGGGGAAGCATCAAGCTTTTCGCTTCTTCTGCAAATACTTAGTGCTATTTGGTGCTGCACAACGTGGACAGCCGCTTCCTCTAACTATTCTCCTTTGTGGCTCAGCTTGCCACTCATGGGAGCAAATTGAGCAGAGCCACCAGCGCTTTATCCTTGAACTAATTCTTTCATTCTTAGGTTTTACTTTGCCATTTTTAGTTTTGTGCCATTCTTTCACTAAATGTGGTGCAACTGTTGAAATTACGTTTGTTATTGAAGTTCGTCTAAGTGAGCAAAAAGGGCAGCCAGTCTTGTAGCTTGTTCTGTCAGCAATTTTAGTCTGCCACTCATGATCTGGTCCTTGCGAGCACTGCCACCAGGCTCTAGTGCTACTTCCAGAGGTAACATCGGTTGGTTTTAAGTCTTTATTTTTCGATTTGTGCCACTGTTTGGCAAGAGCAGGGTGGGATTTTTTGAGGTTGTTTTCTTTTGAAGCTTTTTTGTTTGTGCAGTATGGGCAGCGGGCTTGTTTGCTTGTGCGGTAGAAGCCCGAGACCCAAGTGTGGGACTTAACCATGCTACAACGCCAGAAGTAAGCGCCTGCTGTTGGCAGAGCATGAGGGTCAATTCCTCTATTCTTAACGCGATCAAAATCAAGTAAGACTTCTGGGTAATCACGTAAGTCAATTGAAGAGCCAATGTTGCATTTCGGGCAGCCTGATTCGCTGGTTGTCCTGTGAGCTATTGCGGTTTTCCATGTATGGCCACATTTGCATTTCCACCAGACTTTTTTATTAGAGCCAGAAGATATCTGGTCTGGTTTGAAGCCGTTCTTCGTCACCATCCATTCTTTGGCAAGGTGAGGAAACCTTTGAGCGAGATTATTAGTGACAGATGCTTTCAGGCCACGGCAGAAGCCACACCCCATGGAATATGTCTCGTTGCGAGCAGCCCGGCTCATGGAGATGATGTAAGCACGAAATTTATGATCTTTGCCGCGCGGGCATTTGAACCAAGCGCGAACGCTTGAGGCATATGAAAAGTCTTCAGGGCCAAAGCCGCAGTTTCGTTTGTGGTCCCAGAGTGTTGCTGCTTCAGGATAGGCCTTAGCAAAGGACACGGTTCTGATACAACTAGGCTCGATGACATCTTCGATAAATGGAGCTTTCTTGTTTTTTGCTCGTTTTTTCTTTGATAGGCTCTTTATGCTCATGTTTTTTGTGCCTTAGCGGCTTCTCTAATCATCATGGCTGGCCATTAGAACTCTAAGTCGGCAACGGTGCCACCGGCTTCAATCAAAGCAAGAACAGCAGCAGGGTGGCTCTTTGAATTAAGTGGGGTGGTGATTGGAAAGAGCACAATGCGCTGACAGCCACCTACACCAGGATAGTAGTAAGAGACAGGGTCATATGCAACAGCAAAGCCCAGTCGGCGGCCTATTTTGCGTAGTTTGATTATAGTTTTTGCATCGACGTTGTATGGTTCAGAAACGAAGCATGCTGGTATATCGCCCCAATCGGTGGTACCGCAGTGGTCGAGCATGAGAGGGCCGAACCAGGCATCAAGTGTTCGCGATTGTCCTTCGAGACTTTTGCCCAGTTCGCTTGTTGCTTGTTCTTTGAGGATGTTGCTTAACCACTTAGGCACGCCGGGCACTACTTGCGAGACTCTTAGTACGTCTCGCACTGCGTTGCATCCGGGATAAGTAGCTACTTCCAATTTAGTTCTTCCAAGGCAGGGTCTCACCCGAGGGATATTTTAGGCCGCTCAGCATCTTTTAGATCATCGATGATGATGACTTCATTGACAGAGATGCACATTCTCTCAATCAGCATTAGGTTGGAATTGCTTAGTTGAGCTATCAATTTGCGGCATTGAATGAGGAAGAGAGTGACATCAAAGTGTTCTTCCATGGTTCTTACTTCGCTCTTCCAGTGCTCTCCTTCTTCAAGGTAGCTCTGGGCAATTTCAAGCTGCTCAAGATTAAGGCTTTTGACCATATTGATTGATCGGGCATCAAATCTGGCAGGTTGTGAGCTTAAGTCAACTAGGAGCTGCTCGTGAGCTTTAGCATCCTTGATGGCATCGTCAACGGATGCAGTTAGTTCTTGAAGACGGCTTATTGGTTGCCAATCAAGATTATTGCAGTGGAGGTTCTTGACTGGTCGATTTTTCTTCTTCATTTATGTTGGTGACTTTTCTGATGACAGCAACATTTTAGCAGCGTCAGCCTTTTATCAAAGCTTACAATTGAGTCATTGAGAGCGCCGGTATTGGCTGCACAGCAAATATCGGCGCTCTTAATATAGGCAGAGACTGTTAGAAAAACGTCTTGGAGCTCTTTAGTTGCTTAGTTTGTACTTATCGCATATGATAAGTAGGCGCCCCGTTAGGAGAGTGAGTATGGAAGGCAGGCATCAATTCTTTGAGCATGTGATCAAGTCTAACTTAACAGGTGAGCAGCTCCGTGTGCTCATTTGTATGCTAACGGCTGAATACGATGGAATTGTTGGAATAAAGCAAAATGAAATAGCTGAGATGCTTGATATTGCAGAATCGAATGTGAGCCGTTCAATAAAGGCTTTGATTGAGGCTGAGTTATTCAGGAAGAAAGAAGCGAAGGGATTTGATGGTAGGCCGATTTGGCAAGTAAATCCAGTATTTCGAAAAGCATTTTATGACAACGAAGTTCCTGCGCTGAATCATGGTGGCAAGGCTAAGTTGAATCAGCAGCGAGGTAGCAGCTGATGAATGACTTAACCGCAATACCGCCGGAGTTAATGGTCAGGGTTGAGTTGCGTGAGGAAGACTTACTAGAAGTCAGGGAATTTCTTTTCTCCGATTGCTCAACAGCTGGAGCACCTAGTGCCACTGTTAATCAAGGTAATCTTGAAATAGAAATGTCTTACGCTGATTGGGAATCGGCTCTAGCTGGATTGACCAAGCGCATAGCATCGCAAATAACCGATGACGGTGGCTTGCCGAAAGCAGAGCTGTGGAGAGTGCAGAACGCAATTGGCAATACTTTGATAGGGTTACAAGAAGAGCGAATTCAGCGTTTGTATCAGGGCGAAAATTAGAGTTGTTCTTTCGCTCCACTTTGGTTTTTTATCCTGCTGATTGAATTGTCGCCTTTGTCGTGACTAGTGTTTGTACTGGCAGCAGTGTTTGTATCTGCGCTGTGCTTTCGTGTGGCTTTAATTCGTGAGTTTTGAGGCGGTCACCGTCTTTTGTCTTCTTCCATTTATTGGCATTGCTGCTGCCTTTCGGCTTGTGCTTGTTGTGCCTAGAGTGTCTCTGTTGGCCGTCCGTGTTCATTAGCATCAGTGTGCTTTTCTTCATTCGGGTTGTCTTGAGTTGTTTCCTTTTCTGTTCTGTTGAATTGACCATGAATTCTAGTGTCTTCAATGAATCGTGGGGTTGGCGGCCGTAGTTGTGAGTTACTGATTGGTTGTTCTAGCTATCTCCGCCTGTGTTAATCAGGTGCGAGAGTGGCACAAGTTTCTGATTTAGCAATGGCAGACCCTAAAGGGCGCTTGCGCGTCCATGCTCAATCAAAAACTAGTGCTTTTGGGGTTGCACCTAGACACAGCACGGAGATGCTAACCATGAACAACTTAATCGCACTAATCGGACACGTCGGACAAGCTCCACACTCAGTTTCATTTGAAGACACAGGCAACAAGGTGGTCAAATTCTCGCTAGCAGTAAAAGAGTTTTCCTCTAATACCGATGAAGAAAAGACCCTCTGGATAGATATCGATGCCTGGAATGGGCTAGGCGACAGAGTGCTCTCTAACGTCACTAAGGGACGCGAAGTGGCCGTACAAGGGAGACTGTCACTCGCAACTTTCACAAAGGAAGTAGACGGGGTAAAAGTACCGGTGACCAAGCCAGTAGTCAACCTCACTAGTTATCACCTTTGTGGGAGAAAGCCTGTTGCTGAAGAAACACAGTCTGTGGCAACAGAAACAGAACCAAAGTCACGTCGGGGATTCAGGTTAGCAGCAACAAAAGGCTAGATTTAAGTAAGTGGCCGGGGCGAAAGTCTCGGCCATTTTTCTTTTCTTTGGTTCTTTAGTTATCTTGTTTCTTCTTTCTGTTTGTTTCTGTTTTTTGATTAGTCGTCATTGCTGGCCGATGGCTCAGGCGGTGGTGGCCCCGTACCAATTCTTTGTTGTTTTAGCAGTTACTGGATGTTGGTGCGCGCTGCCTTCCATGCCAGGCAAAAGAGCCTAAACCCTTCCACCCCAAGTCCATGTCCAAGCCCTGCGGGTGCCTACGGCAGACAGGACTTGAGGCCCCAGGGGCGGGATTTTACTGGCATTGCCGCATGGGGTGCGCTGCGCACTCGCTAGTCAAGGCAGAAAAGTAGGCAAAAACAGGCCGAAAACAAGCCAATAAAGCAATGAGGAAAAGGGCGATGAATAGCACAGCAGAGAGAAATGAGAGTAGTGACAAAGGCCGCGAAGTAGAAAGCAAACCAATGTGTGAAAGCCAGAACCAGAGCCAGAGCAGAGGCGTGCTTAAGCCTCGCAGTAAGAAACAAAGTAAGGCGAAGAGTAAGAAAGTGAGCAGTCGAACGATCAAGAATCACCTGAGGTATATTGTTCCTCAACTGAAACTGGCATTGATTAGAGAAACAGGGCCTGAGCCAATTGTCATTACTTCGGCTGATTCTATTGGTCAGTTTGTCGAGCCACTTCGGCACAGCTCAGAAGAATATTTCATTGCTTTTCACCTTGATTGTAAGCTGAGGGTAACTGGCTTTCATGAGGTATCGCACGGCACATTATCGGCTTCATTAGTTCATTCCCGTGAAGTTTTCAAGGCCGCTCTGTTGAATAATTCACATGCAATTATCGTGGCACACAATCACCCATCAGGGATTGAGGACGCCAGCAAGGAAGACATCGAGACAACAAAGAGATTGATTGCAGGCGGGGAGCTACTAGGTGTTCAGGTGATTGATCACGTGATCGTGACAGCATCAAGCTTATATTCTTTGAGAGAAAACTACAGTCATTTGTGGTTTTAGTTTATTCAGTGGAACGAGCGGCCGCCAGGTTAGCACCTGGTGGCCTATTTCGAGAGGCGAAAATTTTGCCGGGCCTTAAGGAAGGAGGATTTATGAATTACAGTAACAAGAGACGGGCAGCTAGAGCCTTGGCTGCCTTGCGCGGAATACCAACACATGGCAGACCGGCAGGATACTACGATCATTCATGCCGAGCAGATTGGCAGCAGTGCCCAGAAGATGGCATTGCTGATTTATTGGCTGACATTAGGCATGTATGCGACGCACTAAATCTTGATTTTGCTGACTTAGATTCCCGTGCTTATGTTCATTACTCAGCCGAGCGACATGATTAAGTGATCCCAGGCGAAGACTCAAACTAACAAAAGCATAGCAAGCCAATTGGAGGGCCATAGTAAATGACACTAAAACAAATACAAATACCAATACAAAAATTTTTTTATGCTTTGAGCCTATCAAAAACAGAGCGCACTTTTGTTGTGAGTGTGGATAGGCAAAGGCAGGTCTGTGGCTATTTGGAGCTAGCAGAGCGCCCCGGCAAAGTGCTGCAAGAAATAAGCGAAGTATTTAAAGCGGCGATTACTTCCAATTTCACCACTATTATTTATACGCGGCACACACTCGATCTCTCAATCGCTCCCAGCTCACAAGATATGAAAATGGCTCAGGAACTGATTGGAGCGGGGAGGGTTCTAGGCATTGAAATTGATGATTACATAATCTGCAATAAAGAGAGCGAGTATTGCCTGAGGGATCGTCAGCCCAAAATATGGCGCAAGTGGTCTAAGTCATAAGTGATAAGTCGTAATTGCAAAGTTTGAAAGCCGCCGCTAGGCGGCTTCTTGCTAGGTGCTCGACTAGGGAGTCGATGATTTCTATTTGTTGTCGATCGGTGATTTTGATATATTTTGGCGGCAAAAAATGGCGGGTTCCCCGCTGGCCGCCCGCCCACCACCCAAAACAAAGCACCTTAACTGATGTCTTACCTGATGTCTTTGGGAATTTTGCAGGCTGTGCCTGCTGGCTACCCACCCTCCACCCCAGTCAGGGGGCAGAGTTAGGGAGTTGGGTGAGAAATTGGAACTGGGGGAATTGAGGCTAACCTAACAAGTCTAATTATTGGGAATAATGAGGCAATAGCGGCCGTGGAAAGTGCCCATGTTAGACAAGCAGAAAGACGATAGTGACCGGCAAGAAGTAACGGAAGCAAAAGCGGCACCAGTACAAGAAGTACAAGAGGTGCAGCGTAGTGCTGTTATTGGAGACACTGGCAATCAAGCCAGGTGGAACCGAGCGCAGCAAGCACATTACCTTGGCCAAGATGAATCAGCGACTGACTTGTTTTATAAGGCAGGCGATGCAGCAAATAGCACTGGTAAATTTGCAATTGATGGTCTGGACGAAGAGCGATCCGTTACATCCAAGAGCAAAATTGAACCAAAGCTAGCTAAAGGCTTTGAGTATAGTGGTGGGCTGCCTACTTTAGTGCCTTCAATTGAGCAGCTAGGACTCGATCAGATTTTGAATGTGATGAATAGCCAACAGCAGCAGATGAAACACCCATTTAGGGGATACATCGGTGAAGTGATGAAAGCAATATCTGAGGAAAAATGGACCGATGTGTACAGTAGATTTCCACAGTTCAAAGAAGCTGGGCTGTCAGAAAAACGAGTTGCTGAGCTAATGCAGGCCATCGTTCGCAATGAGCTATTTTTCTATGATCTGGCAGACGCCCTAGACGACAAGTCAGTTAGGGAAACGGGCAAACCAATGCAATACCCATTCAAAGATCGCAAAGCAGGTGAAGCTACCTTGGGTGTGAGTCAGGTATCTCTTGATGGAGTTAGAAAATTTGAGATTGAATTTCCCGAGCAAATGGCTCGATATGTTGGCCGGGAGGCAGAGGCATTACTAAATCCAATTGAGGCGCCGATGATGGTAGCGGCAGTTCTAGCGCACAATATCAAATGCTACAGGGGGCATTATCCAATCAATGAAGGCACATTGGCATACAGTTTCAATCCAGATGTTAGCGGAGAAAAAGGAAAGAAGCCTCCAACTGATGAGACTTTGAAGCAATCAGATCATTATGCAAATGTGATGAGGCAACTGGCAATTATTCGTGGTCAGGTGCAACCGAGGCCTGATGAGCACTAGCTTTCTTTAATTTTCTTCGATGAAAAGCCCAAGAAGAAAGCATAAGGACAAGCCAGATAATGGCAGCGACGATTAGGCTGTATTGAACAGCCCAGCTTACGTAGGTGAAAACGAAATCAGAATAATTGTCGTATGTCTTACCCCAGTCCCTGCGCTCACTGAGGAAATAGACGAATGGCAGTGGTGCTCCAACAAGAACGCCCAATGGAAGAGCGATTAAGAGGTAGCGAAGCCATTTTGGTATTTTCGATCCTAGCGATTTCATAGTGTCAGTATAGCTCTAGTAAATCGACGGTACTTCCAAGTGCTGGTTTTGATATTGCTGACAACCGATGGTATTATTTTGAGGAACTGGTACGAAAGAGAGAAACCCCCGATGGCATGCGGCAAGCTTGTTTTAGGGGGTTTCTCTTAGGCGCAGAAAAGATCAAGCTTTGTCTGATTTGGCGCCAGAAGGTTACCTACTGATTTTATGCCTATAGCTATTGTCTATGTTGCTGCTTGGAAAAGAAGGGGTGCATGAATGCGCCATTAGTGGTGGCTGCTGTCGCCTGTTGTCTTGATAGTACCGACTTGGGCGCCAGTCCAATCAAGGCCCACTGCGCTTTACGCCTTGACAGTCCAGCCCAGCCGGTCCTTTGGTGAGACAAGGCTATGGAGCCTGAAGCTGGAGGATAGACAGATGGAAAGAATAGCAATCAGTGGACCAGAGCGTGGCCAATCGATGGAGGTTGAAGTTGAGATCTATGAGGACATGAAGGAGCTTTTCACAGAAACAGTCTGGGATGCCAGTGGAGATTTCAATGGTGCCAACTGGGCATTTGAGGGTCGTTTCTTCTTCGAAATCTGGCTTTACGAGGAGTTGAATGGTCTACGTCACTAGGGTGTCTAGTCTAGGAGGGGTTATTCCCCTCCTTCTTTCTTTTCTTCAATGAGACAAGCTTTTCAGAGGTTTCTTGAAGTGAATTAGCGGCGAAATAATTTCTTTAACAGCAAGCCCCGAGGGCTATAGTGAGGTAAGCATCTCGGGGCTTCTGCAGATTGTCGAGTATTGACCAAAGTAATGTACCCGGCAGATTTCAATTGCTATCAGTTAGTTTGTTGCAATAACAGCCAACGCTAGCTGTGCAGGTCTAGGCTGTTGCAGTACTTTCTAGCGCGTTATTTGACAGTACTGGCCATGGCGAATACGGGCTTGTGCCGCTGTAATTTCTTGTTGCTTGTTTTGTGTTGTTTTAACGGCTGTTTTTTTGTGAGGTTCTTGAACTTCTTGCTTGCTCAGTTCTTTCTTGGCTGCCTCGTTGGGAGCTAACTGCCGAAAATAGGTCATATCTGCGCTCGCACCAAGGGGCGAGCCTCGCGTTGCTCGGGCCTATGGCCCCCTTTTTGCGTGCTCGACATGCCCTTAGAGATTGGCGTTAGCACCTAAACAAGAGGGCAGAGAGATGGAAGAAATGCAGAAGAAGTTAGACCAAGCCCGCGCCAAATTCCACGCAGCCGTGAACCATGGCGATCAAGCAGAACAGGATGCAGTCTGGGCTGATTACATGCAAGTATTTTTCCAGGTCTCGCAGTACAACAAAGTGCATGGCACCAAGATTCTGCCAACGATACTACCTGTCTGCTAGCAAAGGCTAGCTGTTATGCGCGGGCGGAATAGTCCGCGCATAAGGCAATTGGCCGGGACAGTGTTGGATATGCGAATTGATCCATTTTGATACGCTGAAGATATATAAAGCGCTGTTGGGAAGTTTGGTGATAGTAAGGGAGGGAGCGAGAAGAGGAGCCAGATGGCTGGTTGTGGGCCGTAAAGTGAAAGGAATGTTTATTGACGCTATTGAGAGGAGGCCATATATCTTGATTACTTCTCAAGAGGGTTAGATATGGCAACGAAAGCAGAGCGGGCGGTACTTTTGCCGGACAGCATATATAACAGGATCGTGAGAATAGCGAAGGAAGAGGATAGCAATATCCCGTGGGTGACGAGGCAGTTGTTGGCGAAGGCGATGGCAGATCTGAAAGGTAAGCCAGAGTGGTTTTATGAGATCGAAGAGCAGATAGAGGGATTGAGAAACGAGACCCTAGTAGTAGAAAGAGCAAAGAGGAAAGGAAGAACAGCGTTGCATCTTGAAGGTGCAGAAGAGCAGCTGTTGGAAGAGCTAAAGAAGCAGATAGAAGGGTTGAGAAGAGAAATAGGAGAGGTAAGGGAGGAGACGAAGGCGAAGCTGAAAGAGCAGAAGCCGAAGGAGCAGGTAGGCAATAGATTTGTGACGAGGCAACTATTGGTCAATGCGTTGGCAGAAGAGAGAAAAGAGCCAGATAGGGCAGATCGCCCAGATAGGCTTGATGAAATACAGCGTGATTTAGAGTGGTTGAGAAGCGAAGTACAGGCCTCACAAAAGCAGAGAGAGAAGCAAGAACTGACAGGGGAGCAGCTGTATTTAGAGCTGAAAAAGCAGGTAGGGGAATTGGCAGCGGCTATAGCAGTCACGCCTGAGACGTTAGAGTTAGAAGAAGAAGAGTGCGAGAGGGTGTTTAGACAACTGATTTGGGGTAAGCTGTCATTTTCAGAAGACAGAGTCACGAGTGATCCGGCAATGGTGGGACTTGTGACATCGACTATTGAAAAAAATAGGGTGATAATTTCAGAAGAGGATGTCACACGCAACGATGTTTTTCAAAAGAGCGTGTCACACCTTAGTGCATACACAATCTCCTGTATGTATTGCCACTGAACAGTTCTGGGCTTTGTACATTACCGAAAAGGATCCTTTTAGGTAATGATTATAGGAGGCGCCTCCGCCCAGACAAGGTTTCCTGGTATCGGCAAATTTTGCCCGGGAATCGTTTTGGGGAAAGTTGGAAGAGGGCAATGAATGAGCACAGGTGACGACTTTGCTTCCTTGAAGCGAAGCGACCCCCAAGATGTCGTTATATCCAGTTCTGAAAACGACATTCGTCATACAGTCGAATTGCTGACTGTGACATGGTTTTTGTGACATCCACTTCTGAAAATGACAGCAGCGCGCCGAATTGGAAATGAGGCGGAAGCCACTTCCGAAGGACCGATACCCGTTAGGGTATAAGGCAGGATAAAGGGAAAAGTCAAAAATTCGGTATTGGCCATATATTCAGAATATAGCGGATACGTCAAGAGCAGAAGTGGTGCTAAAACGAGTCAAAAATTATTGAAAGGGTAGTTATTGCTGGAAAAGATGAGAGTCAAAAATTCAAGAAAAGCGTTGTTTTTAATATTTTATACACAATTGGAAGAAAATGCTAATTTTGGGTGACTTGTTGGCCGTAGTGCTCGTGAAAGCCGTGCCAGTGTAGCAGTTGGGCTATGGCTTGTCCTAACTGCTGGTTGATTTCAGTAAAAGTGGGGTCTTCTACTTTGTTGATTTTGACTGTGGGAAAAGAGAGTCAAAAAATACCTTAGCTCTGATTATTGGCGCAAAAAAGGTGACTCTCTTCTTCGGGAAAAGCGAATTTTGTAGTGGTGGCACATTGAGATGAAAAGAGAGTCAAAAATTCGAAAGTGCTTGTGAAGAGTAGGTATTGGGAGGTTCGGCTGTTTAGAAAGAGGCAAATTCGTGGTGCAAAAAGGAGTCAAGAATTCTGTATTGGCCGTATGCTGGGAATAGTGGAGACTCTTAGATTGCCAGAAATCACGATATTTGGAGGGTAGCATGCCAAAAACGAGAGAGGCTTTTAAGGTGCAGGCGAGACTGAGCACCAGGGATGAAAGGCGGTTAAAGAAGCTGGTTGAGGCGGAGAAAGTATCAATTGCCGATTTTGTCAGGGCGGCACTGCTTGAGTACATGACAAAGAAAGAAACCAAAGTTGTGGAGGAGAGTGAGCGGGAACTGGTGGTTGAGTTTAAAAGGGGTGTGAACCGACTGGCAGGTTTGTTGGTTCAGAACTATCTTGAAATCGGCGAAGTGCGGAATGTCTTGTTTGAGCGCTCGCACCCGCAAGAGAGGGTGAAGGATTTTCAAGCGGCGCGGAAGATGGCCGTGCAAAGATTGAAGAAGGCGGCCATGGACAAGGACGACGGAGCAGAAGAAGTGCGCAGGCAGATAGCCGATGAGATCAGTAGTTAAAGCCAGGTTTGTACGAGGGGAGCGTGGCGTAGGGAAGATGGCCGCGCACGTTGACTACATCCGACACCGAGCTGGGCCAGACCGGGGTGGTGGAGAAGGTCGTCCTATCTTCGATGCTTCTTTACGGGAGAACATCGGCAGCGACGAAGTCAAAAAGTGTTTCAGAGAAGTTCTTGAAGACAGCAATCAGCGCAGTCCACTGGTGGCTCACAAGTTGATTTTGAGCCCAGGCCTAAATGCTGTTGATTTGCAGGATTACACTCGAGAGATCATGGACAAGCTCGGCAGTGAGAAGGGCCTAGATTTGACCTGGTACGGAGTCAAGCATGAGAACACTGAGAATAATCACGCTCACGTTGTGGTTTTAGGGCTGGACAAAAACGGAGTCGAGGTTTCGTTTGGTCGGCGGGATCTGGATCGAATCAGAGATCTTGGTGACCGGTATATCGAGAGGGAGCACCAGCTGGAGAGGTATCTTCAGAGGGAGACGGATAGGGTACTTTTGAGCCGGGAGGGAAAGTATGACTATGACCGCCAGGGCGACCTTGAATTTCAGAAGTTAGTTGGTGATGTTTACCGCAGGCGCGAAGAAATAGAACCAGCCAGAGAGTCAGACGATCGCGTTGATTCTAGTTCTAATTCTGGTTCTGGGATTGATCCTGTCACTAATAAAAAGCGCAAGTACATTGAGTGGTCGCAGGAGAAAGCGGTAGAGAAGCTACCTGAAGACGAGAAGATAGTAGCCAACGGGAAGACGTATAGCCGCTTTAGCTCATCGGAAGATTTAGAGAAGCTGGATGAGTATCTAAAAGAGGACTACTCGCATTACTTGCCGAAAGAGCAGTATGGGATGCTGGGCACCTGGCGGACGACGAAGGAAAAGTTCGGAGACGACTTCTACGAGAAGCAGGCTAAGTACAAGCACGACAAGAAATACAACAAAGGCTATGACAAAGAAGGCTATGACAAAGATAGCAAGGCTGCCCGCGACATAGAAGAGCATCGCTTGCTTGATAAAGAGCTGAGGCGGAGCTTGAATATTTCAGATAGCCGCTACCAGAAGATGAGCAGACAAGAATACAAGTATGTGAGCCGAGGGCGGCTAACCGAGGAGCATGTGCACTATTCGAGCATCCAGAATATTGCGCGGCTGGAGCTTTTGAAAGAGAAGTTTCCTGAGCGAGCGCAAGAGTTTGATAGTGAAATTGCAGAAGTGCGCAAGTACGACCTTCAGCAATTGAAAGACCGAGGCTGGGAATCTTTTGATGAACTCGTAAATGGCAAGCCAGCGGAGCGGGTCAAAGGGCGTAAGCGAGGCAGCGAGAAGGAAACGCAGGAAGGCCGAGAAGCTGATGAAACCAAAGAAAAAGGCGAAGAGCAAGGTAAAGACCGCGAGAAGGAGCACAAAGATCTAAACCGTGAGAATCTTGAAGGTGATGACCGCAATGTGAGCACGAGCAAAGATATCGGCAAAGAAAGCAAAGAAGGTAAAGAATCCAGAGATGTAGGTGAAAAATCGGTTCAAGAACTAACCAAAGAAACGGGCAAAGAGCTTGATCGTTCTGGGGTAGAGCAGCTTGAAGGGCAGACTAAAGACAAAGGTGCTGGCCAGCGCGATGCCGCTGCCAATGCCGAGGCTAGAAATTCAATGGACGCTCATGGTCGGGTAGAGGGAATCCAGCAAGACCAGAGCCGAGATGACAAAGAGCAGGATCGAGGGGATGATGATAGTGATGGCCGAGGTCGTTGACCTATAGCTAGCCACAGTTAGCAGCTTGAGAAAAGCAGGAAGCCCAGGAGACCTTTTGATTTCGTAGAAAGAAATTGCTCTTGAGTGGAGGCTTTGAAGAACACATGAATAGTAGACTCTTTGCACTTGGTCTGGTGCTAGCTCTCCTGATGGGTCAATACGCTCCATGCGCCCAGTGCAAAGAGAAAAGGCTGCCAGTTCTCAACTTGGAGATTGGAAAGAAAGCAGAATTGTCCATGCTGCTTAATGCGGCCAATTCAAGGCCTTACTTTGGCCAAGCAGCAGTTGGTATCGATGAGTCTACAACAGGAATTAGAGGCGGCAACGGTGCAAAGAGACCGCTAGGTCAGTACTTAGTTGCCCCATATTGTGAGTTCTCGTCGGCTTACACAAAAGAGTCGGCTGAGACTATGTGCCAGTTTGCATATGAATTGCACAGGTTTGTAGCGCTAAAAGGGCGGGACTTCGATAGCTATCTGTTGAATTTTCCCAAGAATAAAACAGGCTTCAATTACCTTTCGATGGCGGACCAGAGAGCTTTTGCTAAGTCCTGGTGGGCGAAGCAGAAGAGCTTTAATGGTTTGAATGAGGCACAAAAGAGCCAGTTTATTGACGAGGCGGTAATTGACGCTACGAATCTATATGGCCGGTACGCCACAATAATCTATGCCACCTCAGACTACGTGGCTTGGCAGAAAGGTGCGGTTAGAGCGCTTGTACAGCCTAAGCAGTATCGAAGTTGCGACTGACGATTAGGGCTAGACGAGGCAAAGCACTAAGCAAATAGCGAATATATGAGGCCGAATGCCAACACAAGCACGTGGTAAGCAATTTGTAGAGGCTCCGCTAGAGAGAGTAGCTGAGCTACTCAGGACTGCTTTAGCACGGCACAATTTTCGAATTGAGCTAGTGAACGATGAGCTTTGTGAGCTAGCTGCATCGGCCACAAAGACCGAGCGCATCAGGACGACCAATTGGACTTATGACTACCGAGTGATTTGCAACTGGGAGTCAGTAGGCAGCGGCGTAGAAGTAAATATCGAAGTGAACGAGCTGAAGAACAATGGCAGCACAGAGAAGTGCTCAGCTATTTGGAAAGACATAGCTTCTGTGTTGGTAGAGAAAGCAGCGTCACTGAAGAAATTGAAAGAGACAAGGCCGCCGGCAAGCAAATATGGCTCGGCCAGATTTGCCACGGCAAAAGACATTGAAGCGGCAGGGTTGGTTGAAGCCGCTCATGACGCGAGGCGATTTGTGATTGGGCCGAATATTGAGCTTGGCGCAATGATGACTCTGCCGACTGAATTTACCAACATGCACTCGCTTGTTTGTGGGCCAACCGGCTGCGGCAAAACCACAGCGCTGTTTATCCCGAACCTAATTGAGCGGCTGGGAGCCAGCGCGATAGTGACAGAAGCGACAGCTGGCAGCGAGATGCCAGATTTGTTTCTCAAGACTTCTCGCTATCGGCAGAAGGCTGGGCACAGAATTTACTACTTCAACCCTGATGATATGAGTTCAGATCGCATCAATCCAATTGACACAGTTAGAGGGGTTGATGATGCACAAGCGCTAGCTCGTCTGATTATCGACAACACTACTGGCAGGAATTTCGGCGGCGATCCTTTCTGGCCAGATTCAGAAAGGCAGCTTCTCTCTGTCCTTATTGCCCATGCCAAGTCGATAGGTTCGCACCTTGGTTTTGTGCGGGAGCTCTTGAATGAGGGGCCGGATAATCTGACGGCAATTATTGCAAAGAGTCCGTCTGTGTGGGCCAAGGAGCAGTATCGAGGGTTCAGCAATACTGCCCAGGAGGGAGTGAAGCGTGGTGTGTTTTCTGGTCTGATGACCAGGCTTAGCCTCTGGACCAACCCGAAAATAGTAGCGCTGACAGAGAAGACCGACCCTGATTTAGCTGCGCTGCCAGATAGGCTGTTTACTTTCTATTTGGCAGTGCCAGCTCACCGGCCACACATGAAACCACTGGCAGCGATGATCTTCAATTATTTTCTAAGTCTCGCACAAGAAAAGGAGTTCGCTCATCCGTTATTTTTGAGCTTGGATGAGTTCACGAACTTTGGGGTGATAAATGCCATCGCTTCTAATTTGACGATTATTAGGCACCGGGGCATACCGGCGATGATCGGGGTCCAGGACTATATCCAGTTGGAGGAGGCATACGGACGAAATGACGCGCAGCTGCTGTTCAACCAGCCAGGATTCAAGGCTTTCTATCGACCAAGAGACTTGAAGACGGCCAAGCAAATATCGGAGATGCTCGGAAGACAGACGATTGTTGAGCGCAAAGTGACGAGCAGCGGCCAAATTACTGAGCATGAGAGGGGGCGGGAGCTGCTTGATCCAAGCGAGCTTTTGGCTCTTGATACTGGAAAGTACATAGCGTTCACTCCGGTGACGCCGCCGATATTGGTTGATAAGTTCACCTGGAGAGACTACGAGGCACAAACTGCTGAACCGCCATTGCCGCGTCTGAAAATTGAGATCGACGACCGGGTAGTGAAGGCTTGCGCTGAGGCTCGCAAAGAGCCAGATTGGGCGAAGAAGCCAGGCGGCCAGAAAGAAAGCAGCAAGGCGAACCAGGCAGAAAACGCGAAAGGAGACAGGAAAGAGGGCAGGAAAGAAGGCGCAAACGATAGCAAAAAAGACAGTAAAAAAGACAGCGAGAAAGGTCAAGAAGAGAAGCTAGCCGGCTCTTCAGACAGAGATGATGCTGTCGAAAAGAGCGCTAGCAAAATCGACGAGGACTGGATGAGGCATTCTGCACTGGACCTGACTAACGCCCCAACTTCTTCATCTTCATCTACTGGGCCTTCATCTACTGCTGTTTCTTCCGTGGAGCCAGGTGCAGAGGCTCTGGTTATCGACAAGCAAGAGGCACTTCTCGTTGACGGGCCAGATGACGAAGAGAAAAGACTACTTGAGGCCATTCTGGGCGCAGTTAAGGCGCCGGAAAAAGGCAAGGAGAAGCATGAGCCCCAAAAGCAAATAGAAACAGAAGCAGCGCCTATAGAAAGTACCAAATCAGACGTAGCTAGCTCTGAGTTAGTTACTTCTCTATTTGAAGCCGAGGAGCTAGCTCCAGTAGAAAGCCAGGCAGAGCAAGCCGAGTCTATTGAGCCGGTTGTAGGTAGTTCTGTTGTAACGGTTGTCGAAGAGCCGAACCCATTAGCTGCTCCGAGCGGTTCAACGGCAGAGCTGCCAGTCAGCAAAGCTTCTGCCAAGGGAGAGCCTGAGGAAGTTGAAGAATCTGATGGCAGAGGTCGATCGATAGCAAAGAAGCGTGGTCGAAAGCGGAAGATTGAAATTGAGGACGACCCTGAAGAACAAACTTAGAACCCGAGTAGAACTAGAGCCGAGGTAGCAAGAGCAAAAGTTGAATCAAAAAGTGAGGTTATATGGTCGCTGCATTTTTAGGCATCCCACTGGCCCTGATGATTTTCTTTGTTGTACTGAAGTATGTGCCTGGCTACAACCATGACGGCATAACAGCGGCGAGCTTCGGAGCGGCTCTAGGAATCTGCGCCTGGTATGCCTGCCGTGGAGTCGATATCTTGCTTGATCGCAAGAAGGACAACCCTCCTCCGTTCTTTGGCAGTCTAGCACTAGAAGACGCTTATTCTGAGGCTAAAGCTCGACTGGTGGAGATGCATGTTGGGCCTTTCTTCATGGCTCTCAAGCACGATGAGCCAGACGCAGGGCGACTTGTTTTTAGCTTGATGTTTAGTGAGATGCTCGGTGGTTTTCTGTCGCCGCCAACTGAAGCGAGAAGGCATATGATGCTTGAGCTTTTTATCGAAGCTGTGCCTGAAAGTGAGCAGAAGCCCATATACGAGCAATTCGCCGGTAAGAACATAACGGGGATATCTGAGCTGGTCGGCAGGTCGAAGATTACTCAGAAGTGGCACGTGGACTCACCTCTGGTAAGAAGCAAAGCCAATGAAGTTATCAAAGAGACGGCATACGAGTTAAAGCGAGCGGTTGGAATACCGCTGCCGGAAAAGATAGAAAGCAAGCTTGCTGCTTTGCGGCCACCGAACTGGGCGCTAGCAATACTGGCCATGACTACTGTTGGGGTAATGCTTGAAGCCGAGAGCGTTCAGCGGAAGGAGTTAGAAGCACGGACTAAGATCCACACTGAGTTTGAAGACACAAGCCCAGAAGAAAGCATTCTCCCTTGGCAGCAACCGAGGCAAGGAAATAAGCCGAGAGCGAGTAGTTCTAGTAATAATGCTGAGTTTCAACAGCCCCAACGGCAACAAAATCAGCCTAGCTATCCAACGCAATACTATCGGCCGCAACCTCGAAATCTTCACTTGGAGAGACCACAGTCCGTAGAAGAGCAACCAGTAGAAGCGGCTCCTGGCCCTGAGGCTCAACCAGGTGTATCACCGCCACAAGTTGACCCCCTCGAATCAATTAGAATGAGGTTTAGGCAAGGCATTAACGAGCGGGGAGAGCAATGAATCCGTTGATTTAGATTGAGAATTTGTGTGCACGAAGAAAATTGACAACTCAAAACAAAGGTGGAGCTGAACAGGAATGAGTCAGTCTGCAGTGCCGTCAATGGCAGCACAGAAAGCTAAAAGAATCGCTGAGCAAAATAGAAAGAGAAAGGTTCTAAGAGGGCACGTTCTGCCCTGGGCAGTTTGGCAAGAGCGTCTGCCATCGATGCAGAGCTTGAACCGTCAGGATGTTCGAATAATTGCGCTGGCGGCAAAGGGGGTGTTTCAACATGCCACAGCTTCCACAAGCTACGTGTCAGCTCTGGATGTCTTCAGGTTAAGGAAGCAGTTGAGGTCGCAGGCGATATTGAAAACGCAGCTGTTTCCACTTCGAGTGGAGTTGATCAAGAAGACCTATGGCTGGTTGCTGGATGAGAGTGGAGCTGTGCGACTGAAAAATTCACCAGGGCCAGATATTGAGGCCGAGGTCGAGAGAATTTTGGCAACTCTAAGGGTATTTGAAGAGCGCGAAGTTAACATTGAGCAGGCCCTTCGAGTTATGCAGAAGCGCTCGTGAAGCGAGAGTAAGGAGAGGGTTTTAGCCGCGACTTCTTGGTTGTTAAGGTGGTATTAGTCTTCGCCGCTTCCCGGGTGCCTTAAGAAAGTACTTGAGTATGAACTACTCGTCATTATTGTGAGCTCATGTGTGTAGGGTTGTAATCGGTGATAGTGCGCGAAGTCGCTTGAGCCTGCATCACCAAGGCCTTCGGGGATTCTAATACTTTCTTGCGTCAGGCAAGTATCGCAATCAAGTTTTTTGCCGGCTTGATAGTAACTAATCTGTGAGAAATAGAGTATTGCCAAAAGTCGCGAGAATTGGATGGGGCTTGTCACCGATGCGATTGTTGCGATCATTTCGTTACTTAGCGGCAGTAGCGAAAGATATCGAAGGCGGTAGCTAGTGTATACGTGATGTAGCGCTAGATGTTTTTTGTTCTAGTTTCATGTTAAGGGCGTAATGAGACAATGAATTGGCTATGAAATTGGTTTGATCTTCTTATGGCCTTGAACAAAGGTCTCTATGTATTTTTCTGCGTGCTCAGTGTTTCTTTGATGTGCGCTCCAAATCTCTATTCATTCATTTATTCATTCATTCAATCATTCGCTTTTGCGATTGCTGCTTTCTGATTGCCTAGAAGCGTGTGAACAAGCAGACCGGCAACTTGAATACAGTCCCATGGTGTAGCCAGTAAATGAGTTACATTTCTTTGCTTGTCAAGGTGGGCCGGCTGCCTCTATCTTTTACATGTGAGCGAGAGACAAATGGCTAAGAGCTGCTAAAGACCATGGCTAGAAAGAAGCTCAAAGACTTACCGAGATCCAGTAGTCGCACAAAGACTATTGGTCAAGATCCTTTGAAGAAGCCGCTTCGTGGTATTCCGCTGAGAACGAGCCACCCAGCACTAGCATGTGAATACATAGACAAAGGGCCATATTCGCCTGATGATGTCACCGCTGGCTCGAACCGCAAAGTGCAATGGAAACACGGCCGCTGTGGAGAGTCAATTTGGGTTGCAATAAATATTCGAACTAGGGCCTGGGATGAAGGAACAAAGGACCAGGGCTGCTACATTTGCGCGGGGCGTGACCCAAAGCCTGCACCGCCACAAGTCATACCGAAGTGGTTACAGAACGAGATCATCACAGATAGCAAGCGGGCTACAAGGATAAAAGATATTTCGCCTTGGTCGCAGAGCTATTGGCAGTACCGGTGCCTTCGTCGACCTACAGAAACAAAATTCATATATTCTACTCGCATAGTAGACCGGATAAATCCCATGACTCAGGCAGTTAAGCAAGGGTGCCCGTGTAATAAATGCTGCAGTGATGAGCGCGTAAATCTAAAAGACGAAAGTGCTGAGCGGAATTCAGCAAAGAATAAAAAGAAGAAACGCCCTGATGTCTGGAACATGTTTATCAGAACGAAAGAGAACGTTGGTTTCGACCCAAAGCGGCTACCTCTGCATCATCGAGTACGTTGGCAGTGTGAGAAAAATGGCCGCCATCTCTTTTCTCGCAGTTTGGCGGAGCTATATGAGGACGGCTGCCCAGCGTGCGCTAACGAGGATGATGAGAGCTCACTAGCGGCTCTCAAATACAGGCAAATAGTTAGAGAGTTCTTGTTTGTTCTAAGCAATCCGCTGCTAACACCTGCCGACATTAAGCCTGGTAGCCACTTAGTAGCGGCATTTCGTTGTGCGGCTGGCCACACATTTAAGAAGGCCATTTTTCGCCGCACAGCAAAAGTGAATCCACAAAATTGTCGAGTATGTGAGGGCAAAGCTTCAGATGCTCCCACTTTGATCAGTGTCTCTCCCTATATATTGAAACGATGGCACCCTGAGAAAAATGTTGTGATTGGCAGAAAGAAAGGTGAAGCAAGACAGATAGACCCAGAAGTAATACAAGCCGATTCACACAAGAAGTATTGGTTCTATTGTTTTTTCGATCACAGCTATCAGGCCTCTCCGGTCGAGCTACTAGCTGGTACCGACGAATGCCCCGATTGTGCTCTATTGCCAGACAATGTGGACGATGCCAAAGAAGGATTGGCTGACCAGTGGTTTCAAGAGAGAAACGGAAACCGCACCCCTTGGAATACTTCAGCAGGTTGTCGCAGTAAAGTCTGGTGGCGCTGTCTTGCCGGACCCGACCATGAGTGGACTGCTGAGGTGTACCAAAGGGCGATAAAGGGTACTGGCTGCCCGTTTTGCGCCAACAAGCAAGTGTCGGTTACTAACTCTTTGCAGGCTATTCACCCAGAGCTAGCCAAGTTGATGCATGCTGGTAAAAACGGCGGTAAAACTGCCAGCGACATAGTTGCCACAACGACTAAAGCAATTCATTGGCGCTGTGCATGCTCAAAACCTTACGAAAGGACAATACAACACATGTTAGGGCGTGGGATAGGTTGTGTTGCTTGTCGAAAAGCAGAAGCGGCGGCGCGCAAGCTGAAGGGCAAAGATGAGTTAGCGATAACATAAAATCACTTGTTCGCTCCGCCACCTTGGCAGCGTAACTGGTAGTATTAAGTTCCTCCGTAACATTATGGAATCCTGACCCTTGGCTAGTCTTCTGTGAACCATAGTTCATTTCACTGATACATTATGCTTTTGTTGAGATTGCTTTGTTTCGGAACCCGAAAATCTCGGTTTTTTGCGTAGGGCGGCACTTCTTGCTTGCTTAATTTTGTTTGTCTCATCCAGGCAGAAACACTGGATTGAGCCGATTGGCTTCGGCTAGTTTGTGGAATCCATCCAATTCCTCCCAAACCAGAAGAAAACCCGTCCAACCTTTACCAATTGTATCTGTCCGGCGAACAGCATCTGTTCCCAGACATTTAAATAGTTGATGATTAGTCGGTTAGAGAACGGCTCTAGTTTCTGGCGGCTACTTCAACTTCTAGAGGTTTCCAGGCGTCAGGCATGAGCTGGTTCAGGCTTACATCTGGAGTCATCGTTAGGCGATGAAGAACATCCTTCAAATAGGCAAAAGGTTCGAGCTCATTTCTGATGGCCGAAGCGATCAACGTGTAGAAACATGCCGCCGTTTGACCGCCACCTTCGTTTCCGAAGAACAAGTAGTTTTTTCGGCCGAGAGCAATTCGCCTAAGGGCACCCTCTGCAAAGTTGTTGTCCAGAGTGACCTCACCATTCGTAAATATCGTGAAAAGCGCATCCCAGTTTTTTTGAGTGTAATTAATCGCCTTACTGATTGGCGACTCTGGAACTTGAGCCCGCTTCGTGTCGGACAACCAACGTTCGAATTGCAGCATGATTCCGAAGCTCTTTTCTTTGCGCAACTGCAGACGCAAAGCAAAGAACTCCTGGCGACTCATTTCTCGCTCTCTCGCAATTGCTTCAGCCTCGTGTTCAACATGGTAAAGGCTGTCAATTATTCGAACCGCAGCAACTCCGAGCGTACCAGCAGAGCTGATAGCCTCATAAAACTTGCGTCGCACATGAGCCATGCATGCCGCTTCTACCACCTCACCAGAAGTGTAGATATGATCGTAACCCGCATAGGCATCGGCTTGCAGAATTCCGCGGAATCCAGAGAGAACCTTCTTCGGTCCATCTCGTCGCCTGGACCTTGTGTGATCGAAGAAATCGAAGGGATGACCTGTGTCACCTTTGTACGTCCACATCCGACTTTCGACAAGCCTGATACCATTCTCATTTCGAATAGATTCTTTCAATTTGACGCGCGTGTCATCGGTCCAAATAACGCCGGATTGCAGAACTCGCTTGCGAATAGCTTCGACCAATGGCGCGAGCTTTGTCGCCGCCTTTTTCAACCAATCACACATAGAGGACCTAGAGATTGGAGTACCCATGCGGGCAAAAATGTTCTCTTGTCGGCTCAAGGGCAGATGGTCACAATATTTACTGATTGCAATTTGAGCGATCAGGCCCGAACTCGCTGTTCCTTTCTTGATCAACTTAGGAGCCACTGGTGCGATACTAACGAATTCTGCGCATCGTTTGCACGCTACTTTGAGCCGGTGATATTCTGTGACAGATAGCGAAGCTGGCTTGTACTCTAGTTGGCGACTCACCTCAGAGCCGATGATCTCTTTCGTTTCTGCGCAACAGGGGCATACCATCTCAGCGTCAGGTACAGGTATCAAGACCGGAGTTGCGACTAAGTGCGCCCACCTTTCTTCCCGTGATTTTCTCGGCTTTGGTTGTATCAGAGCGGGTTTCTGCTTGCTAACGCTAGTTGTATCTTTTTCTTGGCCATCAACAACGGAGTCGTCTAGTAGAGCAGAAATCGAAAAAAGAAGCATTTGCTCTTCTGAAAGATGCTCTGTCTTGCCAGAAAATGGTTTGGCCCGGAGGAACTTCAGCTCTGCACCCAGAGCCGCATTCACTTCAAGAGTAGTATTTAATTGCTCTTGCAGAGTCTCTATCAATTTCACCATTTTCGTGAGGCATAACTTCATTTCTTCAGCCGTGAGATTGTCGAAATTAAAATCAGTCATGACTCAATAGACACTACAGGTGGTGCTCAGCGGAAGGATAAGTATACGACCGATAAACCCAGCTGTCATCCGATTTCGAAGAAATCGACTACCCCATAAAAGAAGTGACACTCATCGTATTGTTAAAAAGACCCACCAGTAAGCGTTTCAGCGCCCAAGGTCTGAAACATAATCTTTACTATCGGTCACACGGTAGTTTTGAGCACCAAAATCGATGGCCTCTCTTGAATATCTCTTTTGCTTTTTAGTCTCAGAAAAATTGATACCGGCCATCATCATCGTGAAGTGTACTTTGTCGATTTCAAGGCTTGTGCCCTGGCCTTTTATCATCCAGCGAGAGACATCAAAAGTACCAGTCTCAAGCCGTTTGTAGTAGATCGCGTAGCCGTCTCTGTCCCACTGGAGAATTTTCATTTTTCTCTTGCACTTACTCAGGAAAACAAAGTAGTGACCAGAAAAGGAATCTTGCTTTAGAACATCTACAACCAGCAGAGCTAGCCGATCGAAGCTGCAGCGCATATCGATTGAGTCTGTGTAAATCAGTATTTTTGAATTTCCTAGTGCTAACATCCTGCATCCTTTAAATTGGACAGAAGTTTGACGAGTTCACTTGTGCTGAGAGTTAGAGCCAAAGAAATACGAAAGCCAGCAGGCGTCTGCAATTCAGTGACCTCGATCAGCGGCGAATTCGCTGGGCTGTATCCAACAAGTTCTTGCTCAGTGTCGCAGACTTGCACTTGCAAGAACTGCCCATAGCTTGTAGGAGGCTCAATTCGTTCGAGTGCATTTTTGCTCGAATCCGCAGGAACCACTTTCTTGTATTTCCGACACCAATCCCTGAGAGTATTTTGACTGATCCCGTAGTCTTCGCAGTAGGCAGATATTGTTCTGCCGCTCATAGCAAACCCCTCTACGTGCGTGTTCCAGAAACGTGCTCGTGCAATAGGGTCTTTGATAAAATGCCTTGGTTTTTGTTTCATAGTTCGATGGTGCCACGATTCCGCCACCATGACCAGATGCCGTTCCTCGGACAGATACTACCAATTCAGCAACTTCAATTTGATTGTTTGTCTCGCTCTGCGAGCAACGTGCACCATCTATTGATTGTGAGTTCGTTTTCTTTAGTGGCTCTCAGAAATACCCCTGCGCAGCTAGCACGTGTATACGGGAATTTGCTTCGAGCCAAGGCCGAGCAGAGAGAAATTGCGCACGATCCATTTTGCCAGTATGAGCGCAGAGTCACATTCATCTAGCAAAGTCTTGGGTCAAATAAAAGCTGCTAGTGGCTGAAGTCACATATGGAAGTAGTGCGCATAACTATTGATTAGATGGAGATGCAGTCTTGCTTTCGTTAGTGAGCGGTGCCCTTTACTCTCCGTGTAAACCGCATAATGCCTAAAAACAGGAAAATTGCATGTAACCTAACAAGCATGACCCCTAGGCAATTTAGGCCTTTGTGATAGTAAGCGTTGAAAGAACGATCTTCTCTATGGAGATTGTTGAGCCATAGTTGCTCACCCACGACATGTAAACGCTAGATTATCCGTAGGCCTGTATTACGCCGGCACCCGAAGTTTTTTCAACAGAAATACTAGAAAAAGGAATATATATGACCAATCGAGAAGTGGCGTTGACTAACCCCTCCTTCCTTATTGAGATGAGCCACGGCCTTCGGCACATCATCATGAAGCGCAGCTATTTTCTTCGCTCAACAAGAGCGCGCACGCTGTTCTGCCGTGAGAAGATTGCTGGTAAATCTTGGCTAGAAGTAGCTTTGATGGAGAAGCCGAAGGCCGATCTTCTTCCCTGGGATCAGGCTCACAACCTAGCTGAACGTTTCAAGGCAGAGCTGAAGAGCGATGTTTTTGTCGAGCCTGCTCATGAACCTAGTCGGCACCATCAGCTCACTGCGCCGAAGAATCCTGCCAATCTTCTTAATGGAGACGAGCACGGCAATGGTAATCGCGGTCATGCTTTTGGCTTCGACCCTGCCGCTGTAGCTGGAGTAGGTGCTGGTGTTGGATTCAATAATGGAACGGATGTGTTTGGCGGCTCTGTGCGCAGAAGCGGACAAAGCAGTGGCCAGTTCGGCATAGGCATGGGTGTTTCCGGCTTTCCCAATATCCAGGGTATGCCAAATATCCCAGGTATGCCAAATATCGCTGGCTTTCAAAATCCTGCCGATTTCCTTCCGGCCCATGTGCGCGAGGCACTTTCGTTTGGCAATGATAAGAAGAACAGTGAGATCATTCTTCCGGCATTGCGGGAGCTGCCAGCCTTTGGCGAACTTCCGGAAGCTACAAAGCTCATGTTTGAAGTGGAAGCCGTACAAGCTCTTCAGGGCCTGATGGCTCAGGTTGGACCTTCAGAGCATAGTGAAGGTAGTCTTGTTGCTCTGACTAAGCTCGACAATGTCTCAAAGCGGCTCAAGCGTTTCTTGGCAGGAGCCTTGCCTGTTGCTGCCTGATCCGGAAAATTAGCGAAAGAGGGGGAAGGTCAATTGATCTTCCCCTTCGATTGAATAGCTTTGACACAAGCCATTTCAGAGCATGATTCTAGATGGTTTCTGCCAGCGCTATTGATGCATTGGTTGTATATAGATGCATCGATTGTCTGGCCATTGCGCTGAGTGGTTTATTGGAGGCTGGTTTCGAAGCCTCTAAATCAAGTTTCTCAGCTGAAGATCTAATTGAGCGGTGAGTCAGCTCAAATGAAAAGGCTCACTGTTCTAAAAATCAACGAAATTGAGAAAGGAGAACAATATGTTCAATCCTTTTAAAAGGCTTTTTGCTGCGCAGGAGCCGCCTCCTGACAGCAGAAGTACAGACTCTTACTTCGAAAAGCTTGTGAAGTATATCCCGGCGGATATCCTTGCTGCATACGTGGCTATTACTGGCATTACTGCCAGCGTTAACCCGCCTCTGTGGCTGGGCTGGGCTGTCTTCGGTGTGCTTCTTACGCTGACTCCGCTGTATGTCTGCTACGTCAAGACCGAGCCTAAGGGTTTTGTAAGCTCCAAGACCTTCCATTGGGTGACAGCCTGTCTGGCTTTCAGTTCTTGGGTGTTCGCCATGGGTGGACCTTTCACCGCGTTTGGCTGGTACAAGCCCTACTTGGGTTCGGTGGCTCTCATTTTAACGACGCTGATCATCCCAGTGCTCGAAGGACAGTTCTACCCTTGCAAGCCTCCGCAAGATCCTCCTGCGCTGCCCCCAATAGTTCCCCCGGCAATTACCCAGGCCGGTAGCCAGGCAGATCCAGCAGTACCGCCAAATTCTCAACCATGACTCTGACGAAATGGACCTAAACATGGATCAGTCTGAATTCTCCTCTCTGAATGAGACGAGCTGTCAGCAAACACCTCTGGAGCAACAGGTCACTGAAGTTGACCCTGTTGCTGCCACCAAATCTAGTTGTACCGATTGCGATTCCGCTATCTCGAACAACCAAATCTCACCCTTGTTTGTCCCTGCTTCCAGTGCTCTGGAATTTAGCAGTTCAGCCAAGGCCTCATTTGCCAGCCTTGTGGAAAGGACCAGATTTCTCTGGTAGCGGCTCTTGGGCTGGCAAGAAAGGAGACAACATGAGAGTAACCTCTCTAACTTTTGCGGCACTCGTCGCGCTTACATTTACGCTTGGCGGATGTGCTGTGACACCGTCAGTGCGAGTTCATCCCCTCACGGCCGGTCAGCCAACTATCGTTGACCTTGATGCCTCAGCTCGGGCAATCATCATGATTCCTCGCCCTGATGGCAAAATGGCAGTCTGTTCGGAGCCAAGTCCAGACGTGGCGATGTCGGCTGTGGCAAGCATGCTGGCCCAGGTCAAGCTGGACAATCCGAATGTGGATGCTCAGACCAAGCTTGATTTCCAGACTGCGGTCATCGACTTGGCTCGTAGAAGTCAGTTCATTAACTTCCAAAGAGAAGCACTGTTCAGGCTTTGCGAGCAAGGCATGAATCAGAACCTGAGTGCTGAGCAAATCTTTGTGCTCTACCAGCAAGTGATGCAGACTTCGCTCAAATTGGCAGAGGCCGAGTTGGCGAAGAATAAGGCGGATCTGGCCAAGGCATTGAAAGACCCTGAGGTTCGAAAGCTTTGGAATCAGCTGGTTGAGCCATCGGTCTCATTGGCACCAGTGGCCATGCCGAAGAAAAAGTAACTTTAGAAGCAACAACCTACCTTCAGAAACAGACGTTCCGGGCTAAGAGCAAGCTATACGTCTTAAACACCAATGGCTATTCAAAAGATTCACAAATGACTCGTACATCGAACAAAAAGGCCAATGGCCCAACAATGTTAATCGAACTCCCCCACGTAACTCGGATCATCATTCTCAAAAGAGGGCGATTGCTTCGAGACTGTGGGAGTCGTTCGCTATCTTTTCTTCAAACGCGTGGTGACAAGTCTTGGCTTGTCGGTAGCCTTGCAAACCCCTTTCTGAACTCTTGGGATGCAAGTCATGACTTGGCTCGGCGTCTCCATCAGGAATTCGGCGCGCATGTGTATGTGGAGCCTGACGGCAAGCCTGGTCGATATCACGAGCTGGCATCACTCGGCGATTCTGGTTTGGGTGCCATGAGTCCCCCTGAAGCAGCCTTTCCTGGCAGTTTAGGCTACGGCGGTATTTCCGGCGGGTTCGGTATGACAAGTCAAGGTGGACTATTTCGTCCACCGAGTCATCATGATTTTCTGCCAAACGTCGGAGCTGGTTTCAATACTGGTTCAGGCAACCTCAGTGGCTCAGAGCCTGACCTTAATGGACCGAGGACAACCTTTCAGGCTCTAGCTACAGTGCCAGGCTGGGATGAGTTGCATGAGTGCACAAAAGCTATGTTCGAAGTTGAAGCTGCTCAGATTACTCGCGATGGCTATCAGGCTATCACCGGAATCACTGTGGTCGATGATGCTTCCAGAATCGTGGCTTTGGCGCTTCAGCCAAATATCTCGAAAGCACTCAAGCGATTTCTTGGGGCTTAGGCGGTTAGCCAGAGCGAAGGTAAGTAAGGTCTCAATACTTGAATAAGGAACACCCGTTGGCAGTTCAACTGGTGTTCCTTCTTCTATTGCAGCGCTGACAAAAGATACTGAATGATTCGGTATTTTTCGCCAGCGCTGCCAAAGCAACAGAAATAGTGAGTAGTTGCTTTCAGGCACTGCTGTGTAGGGGTTTAGTGAATCCCATGACAGACAAGAACCCGCTCTCACTGCAATTGAACGTCGACTAGATTCGCTTTGAATCTAGCGACAGCACACAACCCCCTTAAAAGGAATATCAAAATGGCCGCAGACAGCTTCACCGTAACCTACGACAACCTCGGACGAATCAGCGTAATCACCTACGCTTCCGGGAAAACGATTACTTACACCTACGACGCCGCTGGGAACCGCACCTCAGTGGTTAGCACCTGATGCAGATCACAGATGAAGGCATTACTGGCGATACCAGTACAGACAAACAAAATTTATCAAATTTGCCTGATGCGAATTTGATATCTCAACCCAATCAGGAAACAAGCAAAATGACTAACACAAACCAAAATGGCGATTCTGTTGAATCGACTCAAACTGGCTCAGGCGTTGACTCGGCCGATTCGTCCTCCAAGGCTTTGGCTCCCCAGCCGCCAGTGCCTCCGCAGGTGCCAGTTACTCCCCCGCCCGCGCCGTTGCCTTTGCCGACGGTACCGCCCTCATCGAAAGACCCTGTGATTGCTCGTCCGCCAGGCTGGCAGTGGCAGTCTGGGGCTCCGATTTCACCAGCCGACGCCGATGCAATCGTCGATGCGCGCGTGATTGATGAATCCAAGATCTACGTTCCGCCGGTTCAGCGCTCTTTCGCCAGCAACACCGTTGCAGGCGCCCCGTCGATTGTTGAGCTTGCGCGAGCTCTAAAGAACGATCCGCAGCTGATCTTCGAGTTCGTATATGACAACATCGAGTGGGAGCCTGGTTTTGGCGTTCAAAAAGGCGCTCTCGGCTGCCTTTTGGATGGCATGGGCAATTCATTTGACCAATCGATGCTGCTGGTGGCGCTCCTGCGTCAAGCTGGCTTCACTGCCAACTATGTGAAAGGCACGATTCAGCTTTCGGAAGCCGAGTATGGCGCCTGGTTTGGCACAAGCGACATCTGGGGTTCCTACAACTATTGCGGTAACGAGAACATTCCGGCGGTTAGCCCGACTTGGAATGGCACTATCTATCAGATGGTGATGAGCCACGTATGGGTTCAGGTGGTCGTCTCAGGCACAACCTATGTGTTGGACCCGAGCCGCAAGACCTACACACGGAAGGCGCCCCTGGCGAACCTTGCCACCGCACTTGGCTACAATGCCACGACTTTCTTGAACAATGCAAAGTCTGGTGCCACGGTCAACGCCGACTACGTTCAGAACATGAACCGCACGAATATCCGTGCTGACTTGTCGACGATGACCACTAACCTGCTGACCTACATAAAGAACAATGCGGTTGGTTCGGCTCCTGCCGGAACGGCCACTGTTGACGATGTGCTCGGTGGGCAGGCGATTGTCCCTATCACTCTGCCGTTCACTTGGAGCACGACCCTGTCTTACCAGGCTCCTGGAGATGTTCCGACAATCTGGACTACTGACGTTCCCACCACCTACAAGACGCTCCTTCAGGTTCAGTACCCTGACGCTGGGAGCGGCTGGTCGATTGACCAGACTTTCACGTCCGACCAGTTGGCTGGTACCCGCTTAACACTGTTCTTCAACGGCAGTCTACAGCCAGTGCTTGCTTTGAATGGTACGGTTGTGGCAACTGGTCTTGCCCAGTCGCCAGGAACCTGGAACTCCGTTCGTCTGACCGTTACTCACAACGGCTATCCTGTGACCTGGTACAACCAGCAGTGGTGGCAATCTTACATCTATGCTGGTCAGTACTACCTGATCGGCAACGCCTGGGGCAACCTTGGACGTGGCCAGGCTGACTTCCACAGCAAGGCCCTTGCTGCCAACAAAGCGGCAGGTGGTGCGACCACTTCTGAACCAGTCATGGGCGAACAGCTTGCCTTGATTTGGTTCAACTGGGCAGCACAAGCAAGCCGAGTGGGCGATCTCGTCAACCGGTTGACCAACTGCCACAGCATGCTCAACCACCAGGTTGGCATTGTTTCGTTCAACAGCGGCGGCGCAGGCGCCTATGCGACCGACTTCGGTGGCATGTCTGGCTCAAGCACGAACTTGAACAATGACGTCACCAAAACCCCGATCAACGACACTGTCAGTTCCATGCATGGTGTCGCGCTTGAAGCTGCTGTTCTGGCACAGACCACTGGCACCAGCCCAGGCATCTCTACCACAACCATTGTGGACACTGCTAGCGCCGCCGGCCGCAAGGTCTACAAAGGCACTAGCGCCAACTGGAACACTGGTTCCAATATTTCGGCGGCCCTCGTCACTGCTGGTTACTCGGCAACTGACATGACCAACATTTACAACTGGTATCTCCAGTATGGATGGTCTGCGGTTCTGGCTGACAACCCAGCAGTCACGCTGGGCGCGTGGACTGGCTGGGGTGATTGGCTCTACCCAAGCAGCGGAGGCTTCGGCCTGATAAACGGCACCTACAAGGGTGGTGGTGGTCAGCCTGGCCCTGCTATTCCAGGAGTTCCCGAGTCAGATCCTGGCTATAATCCGACATATCAGCCTCTTGCTGGTGACCCTATTGGGCTCTATACAGGGGACTTCGTCTATGTAAATAATGACCTGGAAATCGGCAGCGGCAAATATCCTTACAAGCTTACTTTTCAGCGTTTCTACAGCTCGGCGAACCAGTACACAAATGGTCCGCTGGGGCGTGGTTGGAGTCACGGCTTTGATCTCAGTGCTGCAGTCAACAGCGATGGTTTCCTCGCGATGGGTGAGCAGTTCGCCGCTCAGGGGGCCGCATCGATCGCTCAGTTGTTCGTCAACGTCGATTTGCTGACGGATACCGCTCGTCCGGTCGAAAAGTTGGTAACAGCTTCTTTGGCTGATGCCTGGTGGATTGAGCGTTTGGTCAACAATGTTGTGGTTGTTAGCCTTCCTCAGGACTTAAATGTTTACTTGAAGCAGCCTGACGGTACTTACACAGCACCGGCACGCAACCCGTCGACTCTCACTCTGGTCTCTGGTGCCTACACCGTGACCACGCCGCAAAAGGTGAAGTACAACTTCAACACAAGCGGCAAGATCGCAACTATCGTCTTCCCCGAAGGCGTGACGATCACTTTCACCTACACCAGTGGTGTTTTGACTTCGGTCACGAACGGCATGGGGCGCACGCTGACCCTGAACTACACCAGCGGAAAGTTGACGTCGGTTACTGATGGCACTGGTCGCAGCGTTAGCTTCACTGTCAACGGAAGCAACAACCTGACGACTTTCGTGGATGCGAACGCCAAGAGCACCACGTACCAGTACGACAATCCTGGCCGGATGACTGCGTATCTTCTTCCTGCCAATCCGGCAATCGCTTTCGCCACCAACGTCTACGACTCGCTCTCTCGGGTCAAGACGCAGGCGAACGCACGAGGCCAGGTCTGGAACTACTACTTTGCTGGTTCGCGCACCGAGATTGTTGACCCGCTCAGCAACAAGGAAATCTCGTACTTCAACCCGCTCGGCGCTGTTACTCGCTTTATCGATCCGCTTGGTTTCAAGACTGACTACCTGTTTGACGGCTTGAACCGTTGCACTCAGAAGACCTTCCCCGAAGGTAACAAGATTGTCTGGACGTTCGATGCCAACAACAATGTCTTGACTCAGACGCAGGTTGCAAAATCTGGCTCTGGCTTGAGCAACATTGTTGAAACCTTCACCTATGACACGAACTGGGCGAAGGTCAAGACTTATAAGGACGGGCGTCTGAACACAACGACCTACACTTATGATGTTACCCTGGGCAATCTGCTGACTATTCAGCGGCCTGTCGTGGGTGGTTTGACGCCGACTGTGACGATGACCTGGAATGCTCGTGGTCAGATGCTCACTCAGACCGATGAGAGCGGTGTTGTCACGAAATTTGTGTACGACGCCTCGACTGAAAAGCTCACCTCGCAGATCGTTGACTACAATGCTGTTGGTCACCTCAACTTGACCACCTCGCTCGGCTACGACTCTGTGGGTAACGTCACGAGCGTGACCGACCCGCGGACGTTTGTCACGACAATGGTTTTCGACCCGTTGCGCAGAATGACGCAGATGACCTCACCGGCTCCTTTCAGCTACGTGACGAAGTTTGCCTATGATGACAACGGAAACCTGTTGAACATTCAGCGGCAGACCGGTGGCACGCCAGCCTGGCAGGTGAACAGCTTCACTTACTCGGCAACGAACAAGAAGCTGACGGCAGTTGATCCGGTTCCTAACACCACAACATGGACTTATGACGGCAAAGATCGTCTCCAGACCATGACTGATGCACAGAGTCGTTTGTGGCAGTACGCCTATGATGCAAAAGATCGTGTCAACCAGGTCACTGACCCGACCAGCACAGTCTGCGACACCAGGACGTTCACGAACAACGGTCGATTGGCTTCGGTCAAGGACGCTCGGAACAACACTACTTCCTATTCTTGGGATGGGTTCGACCGGCCGAACAAAACAACGTTCGCCGATACTACCTTCGAGCAGAATAGCTCTTACGATGCCAACGGCAACGTTTTGACCTACCTGACTCGCTCCGGAAGTAGCATCACTGCCACTTATGACGTGCTGAACCGCAAGGCGACGAAATCTCCGGCTAGCCAGCCTGTGATCACGTATACCTACGACTTGGCAGGCCGACTCACGCAGCAGAGCAAGCCTGTTGTTGCTGGCGACCCGTCGTCTGGTGCTTTGATTTTCTCGTTTGACACCGCTGGCCGTTTCTATCAGGAGCAGTATCCTGACGGAAAGACGGTCACCCATGTGCTCGATGGCAATGGAAATCGGACCAAGACTACTTGGCCGGATGGCTACTTTGTCGATCGCGTCTTTGACCAGATGAACCGGCTGACGAACATCAAGCTGAACGGCAGCGCCACAAGTGCAGTTGTGATTGCTTACAATCAGCTCTCGCAGCGCACACAACTTACCTACAGCAACGGCGCCACGGTTGTTTACACTCCTCAGCTCAATGAGGACGTGACGACAATCACGCACAACTTTGTGGGTTCGAGCGTTGTGTTTACCTATGGCTTCAATGCCGTGCACGAGCCAACAAGCGTGAATGTGTCTGACAGCACATACATGTTCCACCCGCCTGCAGCCAGCACCACTTATGCGACTGCGGACAACGTCAACAAGTACCCAACCGTTGGAGGAACAAGCTATACCTACAGCACCAACAAGAACCTGACCGGTGACGGTGTCTGGACCTATGGTTATGACACTGAGAACCACATGCTGACTGCCGTCAAGACCGGTACCAGCGCAAGCTTTGTTTATGACCCGATGGAAAGGCAGTCTCAGAAGACTGTTGGATCGGTCAAGAGCCGGTACATCTACTCCGAATGGCAGCGCATCGCTGACTATGACGGTGTTGCAGGCACTCTGCAGAACCGCTACGTCTATGGCACGGGCCTGGATGAGCCTCTCATTCAGGTCACCAGTGCAGGCGTTCTGACGTTCTTGCACGCGGACAAGATGGGAAGCATTGTCGCCACAAGCAACAGCAGCGGTGCTGTGACAAATAAGAACTTGTACAGCCCGTTCGGTGAAATCACAACCCTTGGCGGTACGACGTTCGGGTTTACTGGTCAACGGTACGATTCTGAGCTTGGACTGAGCTACTACAAGCGAAGGATGTATTCGCCGAAGTTGGGTCGTTTCTTGCAGCCTGACCCGATTGGGTATGACGGTGGTGACTTGAATCTATATTCGTATGTAGGAAATAGTTCTTTGAAGTATAGCGATCCGATGGGGCTTCAAATTCTTGACCCTAATATTATGTTCGCTAATGACTCATTTGGTTGGTATCGTGGCATGCTTTACGAAACAAGCGGCTGGACTGACCCCACGTTGTATCATCCACCAGGTGTTGATCCCTGGAATACTTTGACCGGGCCCGCGTTAGACAACCCATATGCAAGCTTTGGCTGGTATCGAGGCAAGTTTACCGAAACAAGCGGCTGGACTGACCCCATGTTGTATCATCCGCTAGGTGTTGATCCCTGGAACAATACATCAGGGCCTGCTCTTGATAATCCATACGCAAGCTTTGGCTGGTATCGAGGCAAGTTCACTGATACTGCTGGTTGGATTGAACAGCACTGGTACACCGGTTACGACAAGGCCGGATGGTCAGATGGACCCACAGACTTGCCAGACATTGACTATAACGCGTGAGTTTATCTGCCGTAACTAGAGAGAATCTGGTGGAATCGTAATAACTTGAGAGTGAAACCATTGCTCCTTGGGGCTCACATTAACTGCCAAAAGAATCTGGTGTGTAGTCAAATTAAGTGATGTTATTGCTAGTGACGGAGACAATGTAAGAAAGGAGGTGGCTTATTTCCAGACATTTCGTCTGAATAGACACCACAGAGGAAAGAAGCTTTGACGCGTCTGTAACCCGTAAACGAGAAGCAAGCCTTTAATTCATCGAGGTCTTTGAGTTTTCATTCAGTTAGTGGAAGCAGTGGTACGTCAGTTATAACTTTGGAGAGTGTTGCCTTACCCGGTGACACTCTCTTTTTTTCATCAATGGAAGCATAGTTCTACTATCTATTATCATGTGTGAAAAACTGCCACTTACCTTGAACAACCAGAACAAACCGAACACACCAGGTGAAGGTTTGAGTTATACTTACAGAATGAATCAACATTTTATTTCTAAATTCGGCAAGCCTTATAAGGCTGCACTTAGTACGTTAGTTGTACTTGTAATAGGAGCAGCTTCTGTTTCTGCTTCTGATACGTCCCTGTCCCTAAGTCAAGAAATAAAGAGTTTCAACGATGGAAATTATGCCCAAGCTGTATCTCTTGGCAAGGAAATAGTGGCAATTGAGCCTGCCAATGCCACGGCTCGCTACTATTACGGACAAGCACTAGCAAAACTAAACCGCAGCAGTGAAGCAATCGCTCAGTTTTCTCAATGCTACAAAATGGCTAAAGACCCAACGTTGAAATCGTATAGCTTAATAGCGTTGCAAAATTTGAGCAAAAATTCGAGCGCCAAAGCTTCTTCTTCTATAGCAGCCGGTGGCAGCTTACTTACGATAAAGCAAGCTAGTAAAATTAACCAGACATCAGCTCAGGGCGCTGACCTTAGTTCCTTAAAATTGAAAATTTTTGAAGATGGTGCTCGGGAAATTAAGATACATAGAGACCAAGCTGATCGCGACATCCAATTAGCTAAGAATCGTGCTCTTGAGCAGATGCAAGGGATACCGCAATTTTTAAACCGTCGTTACTTCGTTGATGGTCGCAACACAGGAATGTATCCAAATCCAGATTATCCGGATGCTTTTGAAAAATCACAGGCTGAATTAGCGAATACTACGGCACAGATAAACTCAGCGTTCACTCGACGCGAATCTGAAATAATGGCTGAGTGCAGACGCCGAGCTTCAGGCTACGATCAAGTAGGAGTTGGTATGCAAAGTCAGGAGAAACCAGGAACAAGCAATATTCAATTGACTCCTCAGCATACAAATACTTATTTGCGTCAGTATGTAAATTACGACGGATCGGTTCCAGGGGCCTTAAAAGCGCGAGCTGGTGCTCTTCCGAACGATGAGCAAAAGTCAAAAACTTCAGTCTCTAAAACTGCAAAATGAAGCAGTCAATTCAGGCAATGTTTCTTTTGTTGTTTTTGATAAACGCCTTTGTGGTAGTTCCTGCTGCCCGAGCACTGGACGAGAAGAGGCTTAGCCATAATAGGGCAGTCGTAGATTCAAGGAAAATACTTAAAGTCTCAAAGAAATTGTATGGTGGAGTTGATGAAGTTAATTATGCCCTGTTAGCTGCTGGAATAACTTTAGAAAGTGACCATCTGCCAGCTATTGTTGGTTCTGTAAGGCTTGGTTCTCCTTCCTTCCATGCCGGCTTAGTTGAGAAAGACAAGGTTCTTTCAGCGAGTATTGTAGAGAGAAAATTGAATTTATTGTTCGAACGAGAAGGCAAGCGCTATGCCATCAGCTTGCACACTGCTCCAGCTGTTTTGACGCCTGATATTCCGATAAGCGATAGAATGCCGTTGTCAGCAAGTGTAATTAAAACTCCTCTTCTTGGAGAAGCTGAGAAAATCAAGGAGATCGCTAAATACGATCTTGTCATTCTTATCGATATTTCGGGTTCAATGAATTGGGAACTGGCAAGTGAGAGACAATCTAAATGGCAATGGTGTACTAAATTTGTTTCTACTTTTGCCGATAAGGTAATGCCGAGTCTAGCCGGCCGTGGCATCACTATAGTGCCATTTAATGGCACTTACTCGATTATTTCTGAACGCACACCTGCCCAAGTCGTAGGATTTTTCAAAAATACCGATGCGATTGGTTCTACAAATCTTGGTTCTCCTTTAAAAGACGTACTTGGTAGGTTTATGTATTCCGCTCGTCAGCGACCGTTATTAGTAGTTGTTTTGACAGATGGCATGCCGAACTCTGGGCCAACAGCCGAAAGTGTCCTAATTGAATTTAGCAAACAAATGCATTCTGAAAGGGAAGTTCGAGTCTTAATTCTAGAAGTCGGTGAAGACTCAGTCAGCAACGCATTTCTCAAATACCTAGACGATTATCTGGTAAATGATGGTGCAAAATACGATTTTGTCGATGTAACGAAATTCGAGGAGCTTAAAAAAACTACTTTTATTGATGCTTTGCAAAAATCAATTGCAGAGCGCCCAATCAGTTCAACAACTAAAGCTATTCAAACGGAAATTGATCAACTCAAAGCTGAAATAACAAGACAGCGCGAAATAGAAAGTAAGTCAGAAATAGAATTAAAGCCACGGTCAAAACTAAAAATATCAAAATAGAGCGAGCTCTCACTTCTACTAGCCAGATTGACCGTCTGGTAGAAGTTGCGTCGAAAACTTGGACTTGATCTTCCGCTCGTTGCCGGTCGTGTCACCGTAAATGGTGGCACTTTTTTCTTCTTGAAATCTTACCTGCCCATTTAACACAGCCTGGGATTGAAACCCCCGGCCTTCCTGTTACTTGGGTTTTTTCAGGGGCATACTATATATTACAGTGTCCTACCCCCAAAATGGAGGTTTTATGATACTTCTCAATTCAAGCATGCATGTTTTCTTAAGGGCGTACGATAGTGAAGAAGCCTGTATCAATGCCATTTTCAATATCAAATGGCCAAGAGGATTTCGATGTCCTGACTGTTCACATGATGATGGTTATCGACTGAGCACAAGGCCTCGCGTTGTCCAGTGTGCTTGTTGTCGAAAGCAGACGTCGATTACAGCCGATACTATTTTTGAGGATAGCCGCATGCCTCTTGCACTTTGGTTCATGGCCATTTACTTGGTCGCTAATGACAAAGGCGGTATCAATGCCTTGAACCTCGCAATTAAGCTACGAGTCAGGCGAACCACCGCTCACAGAGTGCTACAGAAAATTAGATTTGCCATGGGAGGCAGAGATGAGAACATGACTCTGGCTGGCTATATCGAATTAGATGAAGCTTTTTTGGGAGGTCGCTCTGCCACAAAAAGCAAAGGGTTGTCACCGTTTCACGACAAGGTCGCGGTTCTGGTAATGGTTGAGTCTGAGAACATGGCCGCCGGAAACCTAGTAATGAAGGTAATTCCCGATACTAAGATGGAGACTTTGCAAGAAGCAGTGTCCAAGAAAATCGATGACGATCCGCCTGGTCATATCATTCGGACGGATGCCTTGAGTCGTCATCATGGTCTTCGCACCCTTGGCCATCACGTCAACATGACAGTAATGACCAAGGAAGAACTGAACACCAAGATGGCTTGCTTGAGCTTGGCTATCACGCATGCTAGAAGATTTTTCAAAGGTACTTATCACCACTATTGCAGATTGCATATCCAAAATTATCTCGATGAATTTTGCTACCGTTGGAACAGAAGACACCTTAAGAAGCAGCTAACGAGCCATTTAATCACAGCATGCGTGCTCCATCCGGCTGTCTCCGCTAAGGTTCTCAAATTCCGACCAGCTCTCTCAATTGCCGCCTAGAAACTCTTCAAACGCTTTCTCTATTTGCACTTCGCGTTGCTGCCTCAATCAAGGACGCAGCGCTACTGCATGTGTTGTCATCCGAGCAGTACTATTTGCAGTATCATTCAGGCCACTGAAATCAATTTTCCATGCCCTGTAAATCAACAGCCTGGCTGCCTAATGTGGGCAGGTAAGCTTGAAATATTTCTACTATAGAATGTCTTGGATTGATTTGAGCTAGCCGAAAATGAACGTTTTAGGCTATCTTTGGGAATTCACCCATTGAACAATCAGACTTTTGGGTATGTTCCGTCTAAGTGACCAGCGAACCTTTTAGGCTATCTTGACAAGAAAGAAGAAAACTACCAGGCCTCTCCCGCCAACTAAACCCCACAACTCCGACGTTCGCACTCGGGAATATCTCACTGCATCTGAAATCAAGGTGCTGAAGGAAGCTGCCGCTAAGGCCCCTCAAAGCGGTTTCCGCGACAAGTGGCTCATCTCCGTCATCTATGCTCACGCTCTGCGTGTCAGCGAGGCCACAGACCTCCGCTGGGACCAGGTTGATTTTGCTAGAGCTAAAATTCACATCAACAGGCTAAAAAACGGTGACCCTTCAGTTCACTATCTCGAAGGCGAGGAACTCAGAGCGCTCCGGCAATTGCGCCGCGACCACCCAGAATCTGACTTTGTCTTCAACTCCCAGCGCCAAGGCCCACTCTCAGCTAGACAAGTTCACACCATTGTCGCCCGTGCTGGCAAGGCCGCCGGTATCAAATTTCCTGTCCACCCTCACCAGCTTAGGCATGCCAAAGGCTTCCAGTTGGCCGGAAGAGGTATGGACCTTAGAGCTATCCAAGGCTATCTTGGGCACAAGGCGATTCAGCATACTGTTCTCTACACCAAGCTTGATCCAAGAAGGTACAAGGGCTTTGGTCGTGACTAGGTGATATTGTTGTTGGCACTACAGGCAGTGTCATCTTCTAGAGACCTGCCGGTTGTAGAACGAATTCTTTTAACGCTTGTTGAAGCTCTGATAATGGGCAACTCTTAGGTCGGCAGTCGTTCATGCCAGCGGCTAAGCACGCTTCTTTCACCGCTTGGAAGTTATCAGCCGCAGTGAATCCGAGTATTGGAGTCTGGCTGATTCCTGTTTGTTGTTCAAATTCTCTAATTTTGGCAGTGCATTCTATGCCTGATAGCCCTGGAAGCTGCACGTCCATGATAATTGCAGCGTATCGAGTTGCTGTAGCTTTTGTAAAACCGACTATGCCATCTGCGGCTTCGTCAGTTTTAAATCCTAGGTCATTGATAGTGAAAACTATCCCGCGTCTTGCAATTTCAGAGTCTTCAATTACAAGAATGACAATGTTTCCCACTACTTTGCCCTCTTATTTGTTGTTTTGTTAGCTAATATGCTTATTCTCTCTACGTTATACCACTTTGAACACACGATTAATGGGTCGACTGAAAACGCTTACTGCTCAATGCTTAGAGAGTGAAACAATTACGAATAGCACCACGCCGTTTGGCGAAACGAATAAAAGAGCTACGGCTAGCAAAAGGCTGGTCGCAAGAAGAGCTTGCAGCCCAGGCCGGTATGCACAAAAACTATCTGGGCGGAATAGAGCGAGCCGAGCGAAACCCGTCTCTCAAGCACATTGCTAAATTGGCAGACGCTTTAGAGGTGACTATTCCTGACCTCTTCTTGTTACTGGCCTGAATTGACTCATTATTTAGGATTGTGGCAAAAATTATCACTCCAGAAGCCAGTATCCTGAACCGCTACCCAACTATCGGTATAACAGAATCTTAGAGGCAGAGTCCGCAATGGATGAATTAAAACAGGGTCTGGCTGATAACCTTCTTGCTTTGGCTAAAGGGGTAGCCAATAATCGTGTCTACGCTGTTTTTACTGTGGCTGTCACAGACGATGGGCCAACTCAGGCAGTACTTGTAGAACCTGAATACCGAGAATCTCTTGTAATTGCCATCAACGAAGAAGTGACTAGAATGCTGGGCAAGCCTCATCACATCATTTCAACCGGTAAGCTAGAGAAGTTTTTGACCCTGCATAACATTACGGAGCAAGATCTTCTTCAGTTCCAAGATTCCGACCAGGATTAACCCGCGTCAAATTTCTGGAATTACCAGAGTAAGAACGTACTGACAAAAGACATTACCCTGTATTGCAAAACGCCCGAAGCAAGTTTTCAAAAAAACCGGTGGTTCTCACTATCATTTTAAAGCTAGAAACTTTAGCAATTATGGCTATAATAGTGCGTCTTCGCTATCATTGTGGCCGGTATCACTTAGCCTGTGCTGCTTAGAGGCACGTTGAGCTAATTGCCCCTGGTGACAGCTGGTTCTTCGCCCTCATGCGCTCTTGGTCTGCAACGCTTCGTTCAAGAATTGATTTGTTGGGTAGATACTTGAGAGGCCTTTTTCTAACAACTTACGGAGTCGTTAATGTCTAACCATTTCCTGTTGACCAATCGAATGATTTATACAGATAAAGATGGAGTGGAGCGAGTAAAGCAAGATGGCAAAGAGCCAGCATCAGACTTGTTTCGCATAGCTCAGTGGAATGGCCAAGATTTTGATGTGATTGCTGACACACCGCCAAATATGCCTGTTAGCTATACTGACAAAATTGACAGCGACACCGATTTGAGAAGATTCACAGGATCAAAACGGCTGTTCTACGAGCTTTATCGCACAATGGCTTTTGATGAGGGTGGCGATGTACTGCTGTATATCCATGGCTTCAACAATGATATGGCTGCTGTGAAAGAGGCGATGACAGAATTGATCAAGCTCTATGTCACACCTCCTGAATGTTCAGTCAAGCAGATCGTTATTTTTTCATGGCCGGCAGAAAACGATATTAAGTATCGAACTGATTTTAGAGACGCGAAAGTGTCTGGCTATGCACTATCCCGAGCCGTGATGAAGTATGGTCGATTCTTAGATGAGTTTTTTAGCCCACGAGAAGTGCCGCTTAATGCCCCTTGCGGAAACAGGCTGCACCTAATGTGTCATTCCATGGGCAATTTTGTTTTTGAAAGTATGCTCGCCGAGTTGATTGCCAACAAATGGTCAAGAAGCATATTCAACCAAGTAATTTTAACTGCTGCCGATGTAGCCTATGATGTATTTGAAGACCGCCAGTCATTTTCAAGATTGGCTGAGTACTGCTCGCGGGCAGATATTTACTACAATAATAATGACAAGGCTTTATTTGCTTCTAGCACCACCAAGAATCCGGCGACAAGATTGGGTTCTAATGGTCCGAGGTTGGCCGCTCAGGTGCCCAATAGTGTCGTTTTGGTTGATGCTACTGACGTTGCTCCAGTTGGAGTTAGCTGGCTGGAGAAGATCCAAGGCCACTCTTATCATCTCAACACTCCGGCGGTGATAAAGGATATGAGGCAAGTGTTGAGAGGTGTTCATTCTGAGCAGATAGAGCCTCGTGAGTACATAGCTCACAAGAATGCTTATCGGATTAGACATTAAATCACTGAGTATGGCCGAGCAGGCCATGTAGTTTCTCAATACCATTTCATTCTAAACCGATCACTGCACCATAGATTTGCCGCATCGTAAACACTTACTGGAGAACAAATCAGTTGACTCAGAAAAATGATTCTTCAAAGAAAATACAGGAGTCAAGAAACGACAAATCACACATTGTCAAAGATGCAGCAACAGCTACTGCACAGATTGTTAAAGCCTCAACTATATTAACTGACACAAAGGGCAATTTAAAAATTGGCACGTTTTGCTCTTTTGTTATTGTGGCTCTTGCATTTGGCTTCTATCTTGCAATCTTGCTGAATCCTAATATAGGAAACAATTTGGTAGACTCAAGCCGTTCTAAAGCGGATGCAACGAAGGCAAATGAAGCAGCGATTATTGCCAGGAAGAGTGAGGATTCATTTAAACGGGAAGTCCAAAATTTAAATAGTCAGCTAAGTGACGCAAATGTAAAAGTAAATGAGCTAAAGGCACAGACCACTAATCTGGAGAAGAAGCTGGTCACGGCAGCAACCGATCTGGAATCAGCTGAAAAGAATGTCTCTCCCTTTTCTGAGGCTACGGCCTCAACATTCACTCTTAGAAATGGCAAGCGAGCGACTGTCACAACTAATCTTTCAGGAAAAGAACCATCAGAGGTCACTATCAAGTTACTTGATACGTCTCACTCTCAGCTCAAGGATTGGAACAATATTCATTCAGATTGGCTCACAGCTTTCGAAATTCCGGCTGGAGCAGGCCAAAAGCTAATTCTTGAAGGTGCTATTAAAATCGACAGAAATAATGAAAAACGGAGCTTCATTTATCCTGGGATTTCTTTGATGGAAGTGCACCCACCGGCAAAACTGGTATATGTTCTAAATGGCTCTACCACAACAATTACAATTGAAGCAAAGTAGTTAAGTTTAGCTCTATTGCTAGGCAAAATGGCTTGGTTGTGACCTTGCCCCGGAATCACGCCATTGTGGTGTATTGGTGGTGCATTAGAATGATTCTTCCACTGCCAGCGTCAAGGCTCACTCTCTGCCCGTCAGTTTCATACCATTGTTGCCCGAGTTGGCGAGGCCGCCGGTATCAGATTCCCTGTTCACCCACGCCAGCATAGGCATGCCAAAGGCTTCCAGTTAGCTGGAAGAGGTGCCGACCTCAGAGCAATCCAAGGCTATCTTGGGCATTAGGTCATTCAATACACTGTTCTCTACACCGAGCTCGATTCGAGAAAATACAAGGGCTTTGGCCGGGTTACTAGTTATCCAGCGGTACCCTAACAGCGGCAAGGAAAAGCCGCTTAGGATTGACCTGGCTCTTTAGCTAACAACCACATCCCAGTTGACAAATTAGCTGCTTCGTGGCAATCTGGTTCTTGTGATTACAAAAATAGGTTCGAAAGGTTCAGTGATGACTCCTGCTAAGAAAGACAAAAGTCCAGTCAAGATTGAAAAAGAAAAGGATGCTCCAGAGACGTATACACTGCGCCTCCCAACTGAGCTACGAAAGCGTGTTGAACGGTTAGCTGATAGTCGGAGAGTAAGTCTCAATCAACAGATAATTCGTATTCTCGAACTACACTTCATGGATGTCGGTGAGTTAGGTGACTCGCTGAAATCGCTCTCAGGGCGATTGTTTGAAGTTACTGGTGTGGTTTATGAGGGTCATGGTGAAAGGGCCACACTTGTCGACCTCCAAATTTTGGAGGCACGCAGTCAAAATAAAATAGCAGCGCTTAATTTTGGAGTTGATACAGAGACCATCGCACGCCTCCATGTGCAGAAATGTGATGAAGAAGCCGCCGTGCAAGCACTGGCTCGTGCTGTCTTGTGTTTCTATTTAAGGCAAGGTATTGAGCCAGAAGCTATTTCCTGGTCTCAGTATGCTGGTCGAGGATACACAAATACACGAATATTGCACTCTGAAGAGATACCAAATGGAGTGGCAACTTTAGAGGATTTCTTAATTGCTATCAATCAAGACGATTGGTTTGACTGGTTTTTTGTCGGCAATTATTTACAAGATTTGAATAAGCGTATTTGCGATGCTCGTGACTTGTCGAGTTCTATGGAGTTAGCAGAGGAAGTCCTTAACCTGACAAACCTACAGCATCAAAGCATGGGAGTTGAGCCCAATAGGAGAGAGATAGAAAAAGAACTGTTGTGCGCCATTATCAATATTACGGCTCACAAAGCTGCGGTCGCCAAATCGCAGCTTCGTTATATGAGGGCTTTGGTAAATAGCCCAAAGAACTTGGTCTTTGAGGCTCTAGGCAAAGAGAAGTTCAAAGAGCTTTCGTATCTAAATGGCGCCAATGATGCTACACAGTCAATTACTTTTGCGCGAGTGAATCAAATGCTTTTGACTTTGGCTCCTCAGCCTGTTGTTCCCGCTTTGAGTAAGCAAGGGTCTTTAGGTGGGTTCACTTTCTAAGCTATTGCGCAAGGCCATAGTTATATTTCTATGGGCAGCCAGTATTGAATTATTATACTTTCCAGAATGGCTCAGTTTTCCAATTCTCTGGGAATCCTAGGGCCTTCGGTTGTGCTATTTGTGGAGCCGAATCTAAGAGGTTGATTAGTCGCATTTTCCAGTCTGAATGTGGATCTATTTTCTTTAAAAGAGCTATGAGAACGATTGCTCTAGCGTGAAAAGAATTATTGTCATTAAATACACTACGAAGAGCCTTTGCTTTTTTAGGTTGGTTTACGGAGTATTTAAAATTCCAGAGACGATTGTGGTGCGCACATAAATTTCTAAATACTGTTAGAGTTCGAAACCAGGAAACTAAAATACTTTCGTCATATTCAAAGAGGCGCGCAACTTCCTTTCTGTTGTCTGGTGTTAAGTCAGCAAAGAGTCTTGAAGTTGCTCCAAAAGTAGCTGCCTCAAGCATTGCCCAAATAGGTGGGTCGGTTGGGTGACTGTAGTTTCGTCTGTAGTGGCTAATGCCGAGGTCGCCCGCACTATTAACTTTGCTCATGAACTTTGAGCAACTGTCTGGTCGATGGTAGTGCACTGAATTGGTATAGAAGTGTGGGCCATACTGCACCGCTAGACTATTCACTATTGAAGAACGCAGAGCGACTTCAATTTTTTCTATTGCATCAAGGCAGAGTAAGCGAAGATTTCTGTCGAACTCGTAGAGTTCTAAAACATCTTCGAATTTAGAATTTTGAATGAACTTTTTTGTTTTATCTTGGAACGGGCGTGTGTAGATCAATAGCCGGTAATAGCCAATAGTGGCAAGAGAGCGTTCTGCCAATGCTGTATTGGTTACTAGCAATCCCTTCGCTTCAAGATGTTTTATTAAGTCTGCTGGCTTGAGAGCAGGCTTGATAAAGGATCTGGGCTGATTCATCGATAAATAAAACCCAACAAAAAATAAGTCCCCTGGTGCGCTGCGAGCAAGCGTGGGGACTCTGATTAATAACGAGTATAGAACGACTGAGTATTCAATGCTATAGGCACATTTGATATAAAAAGGCTGCAAACCTATGACTAGACTGTATTTGCGGGGTTGTTGACAGAATGAAAGAATTAAGGTAAACTAGGTCATTGTTAAACAATGACCTAGTTTACCTTAATTCTTTCATTGGTTAGTATAGTGGAATATGGACACCAAAGCAGAATTGTTGGAGCTTATCAAAGACCAGTCAGGTTTACGGACTCTCTTAAGAGAGCCAATGATTGTCAAAAAACTAGAAAGCATCGGTGTTTCGGTTCGTGTCTTTGAACTTCATGCACCTGCAAAAGGAGCTAAGAGAAGAGAAGGACTGGGTGTGACCCTTTGTGGTCGTAATCGCGCCATGAGAAATACAACAGTCACCTGCAAAAAATGTATTGGTAAACTTCAGCCTTAGTTATAAATGATGTCTCAAATTTTCCTGTGGGCATCCTGGGCTTGACCACTAAAATTCCACACTACTCAGCGTCTTCTTTGTTGTTGTTGTTTCTCATTTAGCGGCTGCAAGCGGTGTAAACAGTGCCTCCAAGTCAGCCGCTGTGAGCTGTGTTTGCAGCCCGTTGTCTTCGCCATAGACACCTTTAGCTATAGCCTTCTTTCGGTCTTGCAGGTCCAGCATGCGCTCCTCAATTGTCCCTGACGCTATGAGCTTAAAGACGAAGACAGCTTTCTCCTGACCTATTCTGTGAGCCCTATCGGTGGCTTGATTTTCCACAGCAGGATTCCACCATGGGTCATAGTGAATGACAGTGTCTGCTGCCGTTAGATTCAGGCCTGTGCCCCCCGCCTTGAGGCTTAGAAGAAAGAGCGGCACTTTGCCAGCTTGAAACATTTTGACCGGGGTCGCTCGGTCCTGTGTAGTTCCCCTTATCTCAACGAAGCCTATTTTCCTCTTGTTCAACTCCGGGATGATCAAATCGAGCATGCTCGTGAACTGTGAGAAAAGCAAGATGTTTTTACCTTCTGCAATAAGCTCCTCTAACATCTCAAGGAGTAAGTGCAACTTCGCTGAGGACTCAACTTTTTTTGCAGCTGTCAGTGCTACCAGTCTGGGATCACAGCAGACCTGTCTCAATTTCAGAAGCGCATCTAAAATTACTATTTGACTTCGAGCCAAGCCTTTAGATGTCAGAGCCTCTTTGACTTTCTCATACATGGTCAAACGAACAGCTTCATACAGATCACGTTGAGCGCCTTCTAGTTCAACCCGCTTTATTATCACCGTTTTTTCAGGGAGATCCTTGGCCACAAGCTCCTTTGTCCTTCTCAAAAGAAAAGGGCGAACCTTAGCAGCCAGCACCTTTTGTGTGAGCTTATTCTTCTGCTTCTCTATTGGTGTGCGAACGTTCTTGTTAAAGGTCGGTAGGTCTCTTAGTAGACCAGGCATAAGGAAATTGAACTGAGACCAAAGCTCACCGAGGTGATTTTCAACCGGCGTGCCGGTCAAACAAATTCGGTACTCAGCACGCAGTGTTCCCACAGCCTGGGCCACTTGCGTTGCCGGGTTTTTAATAAACTGAGCCTCATCGAGAACCACAGCTTTCCATTTCTGTTTTACCAATGTGTCAATATCGCGCGGCACTAAAGGATAGGTGGTAACAACGATATCTGAGTGGGTGATCTTCTTGAAGTCGTTGCCACGCTCCGGCCCCCAGAGCGCGGTCACTTTGAGCTTTGGAGCAAATTTTTCAATCTCGCTCAACCAGTTAGGCAAGACTGACGTTGGACAAATCACCAGAAACGGTTTGTTCAAACGTTTGGCGTGCTTCTCAATAGCAATATGAGCCAATGTCTGAACAGTTTTACCCAGGCCCATGTCATCAGCAAGGATGCCACCAAGTTCAAACTCCCTCAAGAAATTGAGCCAGCTCAGGCCTTCTAACTGATAAGGGCGCAACTTCGCCTTAAAGCTCTTTGGTGGTGCAACTGATGTGATACCTTCAAAAATCCTGATTTTCTCAATCAAATCTTGGAGCTTTTTACCAACTAGCCATTGATTGCTAGCACCAGCTCCTGGAGACACAGCCTTGGATAGCTGCATTATTTGAAACAACGTCACGTCCATGTTGCTTCTAATGGCTCTACTGTTTCTGTCGAATAACTCGAACAGCACGGCCACTATGGCTCTTACTCGTTCAAAAGGAAGAGCTGCATAACGACCATCTTTAAGTTGAGCATAGTAGATACCGTTTTTATTCAACTGTTCAATTTCTGCCATGGGATCTGTGCCAGCGACACTCAGCAATGCCGCATGAATGATTGGCAGGAGAGGCTCTTTCTTTCCGTCTATTGTTATCCCAAGATCAAGAGAAAACCAGAAATTAGACCCTTCTGTGGCATCAGCCACCCACTCTTCTTCCGGCACAACCACGTCAAATTTGAATGACTTGTCAATTTCAACTTGCCAGCCAGCCTCTTTTAGGAATGGTAGCCCCATTGTTGAGAGACTCAGCCAATCGCCTTCATCATTGCCGTCTGCAAACTTTAGAATGGCGTCAAATTCAGCATTGGGCGCGTTCCTCAAATTGAACAGACCAAGCTTCGTCAGTTGCCCTAAATACTTTGCTTCAGCATCAAGATCTTTTTTGTGAATGATGATTTTATTCCCTTCAACAATCCGCCGTTCGGATACTCCTGGCTTTTCAAATAGTGCACTGCCATAGTCAAATTTGACCAGCGCCAACGGCTGTTTGGTCCCATAGTGGTGGTCGCTGTGCCAATAGTTGGCCTCATCTTGCGTGGTTAGTCTCAGCCGGGGTTGAGGCTTCTCTATAACAATCTCGGTTATAAATTCGGTACATAGTTTAGGGATTAGCGCTGGAAAATCCTTGAAGACTTCGGCCACAGCTGCGGCCTCATGTGGTTCTACTGGTGGTGCGGCTAAAATGCTCCTTACTGCCTCGATAGGCACAGGTAGCTCCAGAGGACCAAGCTTGGCTTCGTTAGTATTTACGTACCAAGCACCTCCCGCGACAATAACTATGTCGCCGTCATCGCCAGAATCAATCTTCAGAACTTGCTTGCCATCACCGAGGGTCTCCCAGCGAAGCCTCGCCTTTTTAGCTATCGCAGGCTTTAAGGGGGTATGGTTCAGATGTTTCCAGTAGCAGCGGCCAGTAAAGAGAAGCTTTTCTATAACGACACGCGATATCTCAGCAATTTCTGGAAATGCACTACGAGCTAATTGGCTAGTGTCGCGCTTACCTGCAAGAAACAGCTGGCAGATCTCGCTATCTTCCTCTGTTACATAAGCGGCTGACTTGGCCGCCAGTCTCTCTAGCTCCGCTGCTTGAGTGTGTCCGAAGCCACCGGCCTGGAGTCTCCTTGTATGAACGGCTCTAAGATGCAGACAGCTTGAATCTTGCGATAGGTCAATTAGGTAAAAAACAGAATCTATGTTTGGAGAACGGTGAGCTGCTCTCTCATTTTTGGCCAAGACTTCTGTCAGGCTGGTAACCCAGCGTGGGAGATTATGCGTTAGTTGTGAACGATCTAGCTGCCCAACTAAAGACGCCGGTTGTGAGGATTCAATTGGTAGCGGCGTTGAACTGCCAACCAGTCCAATCCTTATTGCATGCAATAAAAGAGCAGCCGCATGCTTGCACATTCCACCCATCGGACAACTGCAAGTGGTTTTAGCTATGATCGGAGGTGTCTTATTGAAGAACACTCGGACATGGTAGGGCTGACGCTCCGTACCTTGAACAGCACCAGTAATTAAGCGCCGCTTAACATCAAGGTGTGGCTCTGTGATCCTCTTACTGCGCTGATAGAAGTCACCTCTGGCAGCATTGGTATTGCCGAAGAAGAAATATACGCTTGTTTCAGTTAGTTCAATTGCTTGTTTCAACTTGAAATTTTTCCACACCGGATGAGCGCGCACTCAGTATTCATGATCAATCTGCAATCAATGGACACCTGCATTCTCATGGTTCTAGTAACCACTCATTCGCCTGCTTAACGTCAATCGCAGAGAAGTACTCTGCGGGTGGCTCATCAGCCGTACAAACTAGATGCGGGCTTATTCTTGTCCCAGCACAGACATCTAGCAGGCATGTTATATCAATTCCACGAGAAGCTAAAACCGCAATTCCAGTAATTCCCTCTTCTCGATCACCGGGATCAGCTATCCAAAACTCAAGCCCTGTCTGAACAACAGGTTGAGTCGTATGGTTCTTAAATGCTCTTCTTAACTTGACTCGCAGAAGCTCATCCAAATGAGTTGTTGGCAGAATCATATAGACATTCATTTTTGTAGTTTTTCTTTTCATGTGTTTGCTACACACTGCTATGGCAATAGAAACTACGTCTGTGAATGCTGCTCATTCCCAGTATTGATACTGCTTCTATGTGCTCTTTTGATGGGTAGCCTTTATTCTTTTCTAGGTGATAACCAGGAAACTGCGTGGCAAGTTCAAGCATCAACTTGTCACGTTCAACTTTTGCCACGATAGAAGCGGCAGCAATAGAAGCTGAAAGTGTATCTCCCAAGCTTATTGGAATTTGCCGCATGGCCAGGTCTTTGAGTGGCTTTTTGCCATCGACTAGAACAACAACGTCATGAGCTTTATGAGGAATTGAGCGCAAGACCTGTAGGACAGCCCTTTCCATGGCAAGAAGGCTGGCTTGCAGGATGTTTAGTTGATCAATTTCTTCATGGCTAACAGTGCCAAAGGCATAGAGAGCGCACGATTTGATGAGACCTGCCAACTTTTCTCTCTGGTTGGCTGAGAGTTGCTTTGAATCTCTAAGAGCCCCTAGTTGTTTACCAAAATCAGAATTTGGATCAATTTCTGGCAATATGACAGCACCGGCCATTACAGGACCGGCTAGACAACCACGACCTACTTCATCAACGCCAACTAGCAAAGAGGTTTTTGGACTTGAGAACAATGAGAGCTGCTGGTGCCTTTCTGTGGTCAATGCATTGCCACCGCTCGTCTTTAGTTCGCGGTCAAAATCTAAGAGAGCTGCTAGTTGAGTGGGGCGTTTCATTTCTCTGCAATTATAGTCTCTATTGCGGCCGGTCTGTTTGCTTGTCACTGCACTCGGTACACCACAGCGCTTAAGACCACCTTCTGTCTGTGCCATTCTCGCTCAAAGATACTTCTGCAAAGCAATTTCGCAGATCTGCTTCATTGTGAATTTCTTGAATAAGGTTATAGGCCTGATCGTCAAGGTGAGCACTGTCCCTGTATGTGAAAGTCAGCTCATACTGCCCGTCGCGTAGCTTTGTCGGTTGGTATTCGCTTAAGCAATACCGCTCAATGTCCTCTCGTGCATTTTTCTTGCCGCGCACAAACTTACTATTTCGCTCAATGTAAATATGCACTGTAACTTTCGTTTGTTTCTCTGACGACACCAAAACCAGAGTTTTGCTTTCGTTCTTTCCTTTGTTTCTAGTAATCGCCGGTGCTAAAGCAGCCAGACGCTTATTCACCGCTTCCTTGTCGAAGGCATCTAAGCCTCCCCTCTCAACAATCTCCCGGCAAAAATCTTGATCGAAACCAAAAATTCGCCCTTTCTTAGACCCTTTGACTTTGCGCCCTTTCATGAGGCTAAGTTTGTCCATAAATGCCATTGCACTGCCGCAGTCCTCTGGCGGTGAAGTCATCCTTCCGTCTGTACATACTGGGTACTGGCCGCCCTGTTCGAATGGCACATTCTTTTCGAAAACAACATCGTGCGTCCAATCGAGCAAGCCATACTCATATAGCATTCTGTCTCCCGGCTTAAAGCCGAGGTCATTAAAGCGGAATTTGGCTTCATCACATTTGAGCGTTACACCGTTACCGCGAGCGTCTGTAGGCACGAACTCGTGCTCACTGTAGCCGTCCCAATCAAACAATATCTGAATAACCTCATGAAGCTTTTCCAGAGTGATGTCGCTTGGAACTAGCACACGGCGCCAGACCTGTGGCTCAATGATGCACAAAAATATCTTGAGCTGGCATATCTCTGGTACCGCAGATGCCACTAGTGAAGCATCACTAGGCCCCAGTATTGTTTTCTCCGGTGCAACTTCCGGCTTTTGTTCAGGTGTTTTTTTCGCAGCAACCGAGCTAGTCTTCTCTTTATTGCGGTTAAGCACCTTGAGCACGCCAGCAGCAGATAATTTTTCCTGTTGAGCAATTTTTCTGAGGCTCCAGCCTTCTTCCCGAAGCGCCGCTATGCGACTAGCTGCTACCGGGTCTTTTTCTGGACGCCCCAAGCGCACGCCGTTGGCTCTGGCATTAGCTAAACCAGCCTTAACGCTCTTGCTGCTCACTTTGTTATCGAATTCAGAAAGGGAGCCGATGACGTTATAGAAGAGCTGACCGGTAGCTGTTGTGGTGTCGATATCTTGCGTGTAACTAATAAAGTTTACGCCCAGTTTGTTGAATTGCTCCAGGCCCTCAATCAGCATACTCAGGGAGCGTGCAAAACTATCGTAGTTCCAGACGATGACGCAATTGATCAGGCCTTTTGATGCATCTACCAGCAGCTCTTGATATGCTTTGTTCTCTGACTTGCGCTTCTTCGAACCGTCTGAAACGTAGTCAACATAGTCTCTGTGGAGTGTGAAGCTGCGTTGATGCGCATACTGCTGCAACTTTTGTAGTTGTGCCTCTGCGGTTTCGTCCTTTGTAGAGACGCGGGTATAGATCGCCGCTCTTATTTTCTGGTGGTCCATGTTGTTAACTATACTATGGATAAGTTAACGGGTGGTTTGGAAAATGAAACTCGTTTTCTTTTTTCTGTTTACGGTTTCTGGAAATGGGGCTTAGTAAACACCGTTCCGTTCAGCCATATACGATTTCTTATGCTCTCGGTTCAGTTAGAACCAAAAACTTTTTTCCACCAGGGAGCTTGAAGTTTTTCGACTGTTTGTTTCAATGCTGCCAGGTCGGTTGCTAAGGCCATGGCCTCGTTTGCTTTCGCTTCGAGTAGCTTTTTTTCTTTGTCGCTTAGGGCTAGTTGTTCAGCAGTCTTTGATTTTTCTTCTTCCATTAGATCAACTTGTTTATTTAAAGCTCTGATTTCAAGTGCGCGCTCGTTTGCGGCTTCACGCTCTTTATCAGCAAGTGCCCTCTCTTCTTCGGCTCGTTTTTGTAGATCTGGGAGGAGGCGTAGCTGGCGGCTCTGTTCTTCAATTATTCGGTCGCGTTCAGCTATGGCTAACGTCTGTGCTTTAACTTCTTCAACCAGTGGGCGTACAAATTGCTCTATCAACTCCTGAAAGTTTTCAGAACTAAAACTGCCTTCTGTTTGACGAGCTGTTTCACCCGGACCCTCTAATGTTTCTGCTTCGACAACATCCCCCGGTTCAAAATCTATAGGTGTCGCATTATCAGTTGGTTGGTTAAGGCCAGCCAGGATTTCCTTGTTTGGATATATCCGCCATTCGGGGACTCCTGATTCATTTTTTGTTAGCGTCCCTTTGAGCTGGCCCTTTTCCAACCGGTATGTGACCGCACGGGGACCGATACCTAAAGCTGACGCTGCTTCTCTGACTGATATTGTCTTACTCAATCTAAAGACCCCTATATACAAACGCTTGTCTGGTGGATATCGAAAACCATGGCCTGGTAAGCATTATAGGGTGTGGTGAGGAAAAAATAAATAACTAAGATCGCTCGAAAGCCGCACCCTCCACCGTTCCAGCTTCGGCCAGAAATGCTTCTAACCGTCACCTGGAAAAGGTCTTGGGTTCTAGAACAGGAATAAGAAGCAATTTCCAATGTCTAGAAAATTTTTGTGGTGGCGTGATGGTGGCATTACAAAACAGTTTCTAGCTGACTCGAAAGTTTTTCTAGCCTGAGGATCCATCGCTATTGAGCTTTTGATGAACTAGTAGAAGCGCCTGGAAACGACTAGAAAACCTTCTTCCGGTTTCTTTCTGGGTGGGCTGGAAATTTCTAGAGATGTCTCGAAGGGGTTAGAAGCGCTTCGAGGCTGGGCTGGAAATGCTTAATGTGGTCGTTGCGCAGTGGTGCTTGTCAGTTGCTTTGGTGCGCCGTGTTTCACTGTCTTGGGGTTTCTAGGTGCTTCTAGCTTGGCGAGTAAGCTGAGTTCTGGACTTGCGTAGCACCATGGAAGACCATTTCCAGGAGGGTGGAAATTTTTCTAGTTGTTTCAGTATCCTCTTTTGTCGGAATGCGCATAATCTTTGGAAAGCAGCTATTGCAGGAGTCCTGCAATTTCTAGACAAATGGGTGGAAAATTTCTAGACCAGCAAAACCCCCAACCTCTCGATCTATTCGAGTAACCAAGTGTTGATCGCTTTTGCGCAAACCAATATAGTGTGATCAAAATGATGCCACCGTTGCCGGTGCTATCTAATGGATATATTCGAGGCGCTCGCCTCCTAGAACGGACAATAATCAACTAAAAACAAAAAAACATCGCTTGGGGGCGATGTCTTTTGCTAGACCTTTTAACGGATCTCTTTATTCAGTTGTCGTCGCGTTTTTCAGTTTCGCGAATTGATTTCAGAATAGCTTAGTGGTCCGGTCAGGTCAACTCGTCTTCTTTTATCTTAAAAGAGGTGTTGCTACGACTGGCTTTGCATTGTCGGTATCTGGTGGACAGACGCCGGTTAGATTTTGTCGTGATAAATTTTTCCCAAAGAGCCAACATGAGGCTATGGGGAAGTTTCTTGCGCTCTTTCATAAGTATGGATGGATATACAAGCCACTCGGTGGTGGTGGATGGATCTCGGCCAATGAGAAGTGGGCGCTGACAGATAGTGAGATCTTGAAGGCTGTGGCCTGCGTGCACCTTAAACATTTCCTTGGCGCTCGGGCGGGTAAGGCCACCAGGTTTGGTGTCTTAGATATAGATGCCGGTAGCAAATACCACAACGTCAAACAGTTAGGTCGAATTCTTGAGGCTCTGGCCAAGGCCGGGATTAGCGAGACCTCCATATATAGGTCTAGTGATTCTGGTGGCTGGCACGTCTATTTATTCTTTGATGAGCCGATTAGTTCGCGAGATTTAAGAGCCCAACTGGTCCAGCTATTGCGGCTCAGTGGCTTTGATATTGCGAAGGGAACTCTTGAAGTATTTCCTGCTCCTGGTGATGGCCGGGGTAATAGTTCAATTGGCAATGGTTTGCGGCTGCCGCTTCAGCCCGGTTTCGCTTGGCTCAATCAAGACGGCCTAGTGATTGAAGAGCGGGATTCAATTAGTCCAATGGAAGCGCTCGATCGCTTTATTCGAGATATGGAGTGCGGAAACAGTCGGCACGACTTCCACCAGATGAAGGCACATGTGAGCCGCTTGATTGAAAGTCAGGAGCAGATAACACATCAGGTCAGCCAAATCAGTCAGATAAGTAAGGCCAAAGGCGTTGTCGTCCCCTTCAGGAAGCCTGATGGAGTTGAGCTTAGTGAATATACATTGTGTACCGTTTTGGAGGTCTTCCAGGGCCTTCCACCAGGAATGAATGCCGAGACCTGGATCAAGGGTCGTGAGTTTGCCCAAGTGGGTCTGACCGGCAAGTCCCAGCGGGCCGAGGCTATTTATTGCTTGTCGCACTACCTTTTCTATGGCGATCCAGAACGCCGCCTGCCAGCACTAGGGTATGGATATGAGAAAGAGCGCCAATGGGCCATCGAAAAGATATTAAGTAGCCTGCACAATGGATGTAGTAAAGACATAAATAAGGGTCGCGGCGATGCTGTAGCTCAGATTGAACGGGCCGCTAGCTGGATGCCGAAAGTTAGAAGGGGCAAAGAGAATAACGTGGTGCCTTTCGTTAAAAAGGTGCCGATTGCTTGGCAGCGCAATAGCGCCAACTTGAAGTCTGAAGCGGCCAAGAAGATTCAAGCGGCAGTGGCTGACTTTGAAGAAGCCGAAATGACATTTAGCGTGCGCGATCTCCAACTCAAGACCGGCTGCAGTAATAAGACGCTGTATAAGCACCGTGGGCTGTGGAAGCCCGCTCAGGAGCGTTTGCAGACTGGGCTCTTGGCGACCGTTACACCTGAATATAACGCTGTGGTGGGAGCTGCTTCATCAGAAAGCTTGCTCCCTTCCGCAGTTGCTAAAAAAATTGCGCCTCCCGGCCTTTTGGCCGCTCGACGGGTAGTCTATGAGATATCCATGAGACATAAGCGAGCGGAAAGAGCAAAGAAAACTAAGCAGCGCGATGGCTTTATTCAGCTAGACAATTTATGGCGGGCGGAGATTGAGAAGATCGTGCCGCTTGAGTTGAGTCAGTGTGAACTTAAGAAATTGAAGGCTCTTTTGGCTGTTTATTTATTAGCTATTTCCAGGTCACCAGATGACGAGTCAGAAGCATGGATTCGTGGTTTAATTACAGAAGTCCGAGCTGAGTTAGAGCGTCGACCGAAGCAGCTGGAGCTAGTTTTTTCAGAAGTTAAAGTAGTTGATTTAGTCGAACCTAATCTTATTCAGTTAGAGAATGAAGGGTGGTAGTTTTCTATATCCAAGGAAAGAATATAACCGTGTTACTTTTCTCTTTCGTGGTTCGCTAGTATAGAATATAATCAGGTTTATGTTCTATTTTGAGGAAGAGATGAATAAGACGCAAAGGGTTGATCTCTATTTAAAAGTTCTGGCTGATTCTGGCACTAGTAGTTTGACGATAAAGAATTATCGAAGTGACCTTTTAGCTTTTGAGCAGTGGATTACTGATAATCACTCCAAGCTTAAGATTGAAGAACTCAAGCTATTAACTACTATACAGGACTATGCCGATGAATTGGTAGACGAAAAATATAGCCCGGCAACTATTGAGCGTAAGCTTTGTTGCATCAAGCGCTTTCTTGACTTTCAGAACATTGATGCTCGGTGCATTACTGGCTTAACTCAAAAGTACAAGTCACAAGAAGAACAAGAGCCTGTGTGGTTGACAAAGAAGCAGCTGACTAAATATCTAGCAGCTGTTGAGCTAGCCGGTTTAGATGAACATATGGCAATAGTTCTCTTTATCCTCAACACAGGAGTGACGACTGGGGAGCTTTGTAAGTTGACCTGGGGTGATATGGCATCAGTGAAGACTGATAGTGGGCGCAAGCAGAGCTTTTCTGTTTTAGTGGGCTCTGAAAAGCGGGGGCGCCAAATACCATTGACTGAGGCAGCAACAAAGCCACTGCTATCCTTTGGCTCGGAGAGGCTTGCCTCTAACCTGCTAAAGAACTTAAAGAAGCCAATTTTCGAGGTTGGTGGAAGAAGGCTGACACCGAAGATGGTGCATTACTTCATTGATAAGTATGCATCACTTGTTGATTTTGCTGTCACGCCGCAAATTTTGCGGCATACATTCTGTAAGAGGATGGCTGAGGCAGATGTGCCATTGCAGCATTTGGCCAAGATGATAGGAGTGAAGCCAGAGGCCGCTAAGGTCTATTACGAGCAGCCCCTAGCAAGCCCAGAACAGTTACTGGCTGCAGCCGAGAAAGTGGCGATTAGCTGATTATTGTTTTGATTGGTGTAGTCGGCCAATAAATAAACGATTCAATCATTCAATTTTTGGCAGCGGCGAGTGACTTCGGCGCGACCGGCTGCGGTTAACACACGGGTATTATCTTTATTTATTTCTATCCACTGGTTAGATAGAAGCAGCTCTTCTGAGCGGTTAAGTAGAATGCTCGGCGGAGCTGAGGCTTTGAGATGGCCGGATGAACGGCTAGCAATGCCGTCTCTGTTGTAGGCCGTGGACATGAGGGCATGAGCCATGGTCTCAAATGTGATGCCTCTCATGATTTTTCCCTTGCTTGAAGTG